>Ga0310826_100130_pt1 | contig 120680 bp, 101 predicted proteins | sample WT_ome_FD_201306 | JGI IMG/M metagenome (GOLD analysis project Ga0310826, IMG submission 201306) | Sorghum-adapted microbial communities enriched on wild type (WT) sorghum from Joint BioEnergy Institute, Emeryville, California, United... ... | reverse complement strand
CGGCCACGGCTACCGACGCTTCGACCACTACCGACTCCGCCTACTCCTGCACTGCGGAATCGACTGGCCTACCCTGATCCCACCAAGGATCAGGAGGCGCCGACCCAGGTTCGTGGCGTAGAGCCTCGAATGTCATGGAGGGAAACGTGCGACTCAAGCCACTGAGGATCGGAATCGCGCTCGCCGCCGCGGCAGCCGGCGCCCTTGTCGCGCCTGGTGTCGCCCACGCCCTACCTGCGCCGTACAACTGCAGCGTGACCGCTACCGGGCCGGAGAGCGCCTCGGCGGTTTGTGCCAGTGGCTACGGCTGGCAGCGGGCCACAATCGAGTGCCGCCTGGACACCAACCCCAACGTCACGCAGTGGTTCTACGGGCCTTGGACGGCAGTCCGTACCGCGTCGAACGTGTCGTGCGGAGCCGGCTACGGCTCGCCCAAGACCCGCGGCTACCAGACCCAGGCCGTCTGATCCAAACCTGCGCGTGGCCCCTCAGCAGTCGCTGGGGGGCCACACCTTTACTCGTCACCACCCGCACGACCTGACATGTAGTACACCTGCTATCGTCGACAGCACTTGTACGGCGAAATGTACAGGGCGTGCGGAGGTGCTCGAGGCATGGTGGCGGTACCGGTAGCGCGGACGCGGGCCGGGGAGGCGCCCGCCGAGGCGCCGGTGATCGAGGTCGCCGACCTGCGGATGCGATACGGAAACAGCGACGTCCTGACCGGCGTCACATTCACGGCCCAGCCCGGCGAGGTGCTGGCGCTGCTCGGCCCCAACGGTGCAGGCAAGACCACCACCATCGAGATCCTCGAAGGCTTCCGCATGCGTTCCGCCGGGCACGTGCGTGTCCTCGGGGTCGACCCGGCTCACGGCGACGAGGCCTGGCGGGCCCGCCTGGGCGTGGTGCTGCAGTCCTGGCGCGACCACGCGCGATGGCGCGTGCGCGAACTGCTCGCGCACCTCGGCTCGTACTACGCGCCGTACTCGACCCGCCAGCGGCCCCGACCCTGGAACACCGACGATCTCATCGAGGTGGTGGGGCTGACGTCGCACGCCACCAAGCGGATCAGCCAGCTCTCCGGCGGACAGCGCCGGCGGCTGGACGTCGCCATCGGCATCGTGGGCCGGCCCGAGGTGCTCTTCCTCGACGAGCCGACCGCCGGCTTCGACCCCCAGGCCCGCCGTGAGTTCCACGACCTGATCCACCGACTGTCCGATGTGGACGACACAACCATCCTGCTGACGACCCACGACCTCGACGAGGCGGAGAAGCTCGCCGATCGGATCCTCATCCTCGCCGGTGGCACGATCATCGCCGACGGCTCGGCCGAGGAGCTGTCCCGGCGGGTGGCGGCCGAGGCCGAGGTGCGGTGGAGCCTGGACGGGCAGCGCTTCGTGCACTCCACCCACGACGCCACCGCGTTCGTGCGGGATCTGTTCGCTGCGCACGGGGACCGGCTGACCGACCTGGAGGTGCGTCGGGCCAGCTTGGAGGACACGTACATGGCCATGGTGCTGGCGGTCGAGTCGGGCCGCAGCGAGCTGGCCGTGAAGACGTTCGGGGAGGCGATGCGATGAACGCGACGGTGAACGCCGTGCGCGCTGGGGCCCGCCGCGGCCTGATCGAGCTGCGGATCAGCCTCACGACGACGCAGGACATCCTGGGCTACGTCGTCCCCACCCTGATCTTCGTGGTGGTGCTCTTGTTCATGCGCAACGGCACCGTGCCCGGCACCACCTTCTCGCTGGGCTCGGTCACCCTGCCCAGCCTGCTGGGCATGGGCGTGGCGCTCAGCGGCCTGGCCACGATCGCCCAGCAGCTCACCGTCGACCGCGAGGACGGCACGCTGCTGCGCGCCAAGGCGACGCCCCACGGCATGCTGGGCTACCTGATCGGAAAGATCATCCTGATCGCGGCCACCACGATCGTGGGCCTGGTGGTCCAGCTCGTGGCCGGCCTGCTCATCATCGACGGGCTCGTCCTCACCTCGGTCAACGCCTGGCTCACCCTCACCTGGGTGCTGGTGGTGGGGCTGATCGCCACCATGCCCATCGGGGCCGTCCTGGGCGCGCTCTTCGACGACCCCCGCGCCCTCGGTTTCGTGATGCTCCTGGTGATGGGGCTCGCCGCCATCTCCGGCATCTTCTATCCGATCACCGCCCTGCCCGGTTGGCTGCAGGTGGTGGGGCAGATCTTCCCCATGTACTGGCTGGGCCTGGGTATGCGATCGGCCCTGCTGCCGGCCGAGATGGCCGCGGTCGAGATCGGCGGCTCGTGGCGGCACGCGGAGACCCTCACCGTGCTCGGTGTGTGGGCCGTGCTCGGCCTCATCGTCGCGCCGATCGTGCTGCGCCGGATGGCCCGGCGCGAGTCGGGGTCGGCCGTCGAACGGCGACGCCAGAAGGCCCTGCAGCGGGCGCCGTTCTAGGGTGTGATCATGGCGGACTCAGCGTCCAGCGACGCCCAGGTACGCCGCGGGGACGACTCCGTCCCCGCGCAGGCCCGCAGCCAGGCCGAGCCGGCCCCGACCGATGGCCACCGCGGCGGAGCGGGCGAGGTGTACAACCGCATCGCCATGCTGCGCGTGGAGCGGGGCATCTCCCGTCGCCAGCTCGCCGAAGCGCTCGGGGTGCACTACCAGACGGTGGGGTACCTCGAGCGCGGTGAGTTCGCGCCGAGCCTGCACCTCGCGCTGCGCCTGGCCCGGTTCTTCGGGGTGCCGGTCGAAGTGATCTTCTCTATCGAACCGTTCCCCCGCCTGGGCGACGAGGCCAAGTGATCCCGGGTTGCTACACCCCGCCCCAGTCGGGGCGCAGCGGCATGTCCGAACGACCGTTGGCGTGCAGCCGCACGCCGAGCACCTGGTGCAGTTGGATCTGGTTGCGCTCGAAGCCCAACCGGACGCCGGCGAGGTAGAGCCGCCACGCGCGCGCCTTGGGCAGGCCGACCTCGGCCACCGACTCCTCCCAGTGGGCGTCGAGGTTGGCCGCCCAGGCGGCGGTGGTCAGGGCGTAGTGCTCGCGCAGGTTCTCCTCGTGGCGCACTTCGAACCCGGCGTCGTGCATGTCGGAGATGATGCGCCCGACCCCGGTCAGCTCCCCGTCCGGGAAGATGTAGCGCCGGATGAACCCGTTGCGCGCCACCGGGGTCCGGTTGTCCGGCTCCGTGATGCAGTGATTGAGCAGACGACCGCCCGGCCGCAGCCGTCGATAGAGGAAGGCGAAGTAGGCCGGCATCTGCCGGACCCCGACGTGCTCGGTGAGGCCGATCGACGAGATGGCGTCGAACTGCTCCTCCGGCAGGTCGCGGTAGTCGAGGTGGCGGACCTCGGCGAGGTCGCTCAGGCCGGCCTCGGCGATGGCCTTCTGGGCCCACTCGGCCTGCCGCCGCGACAGCGTGACCCCCAGCGCCTTGACGCCGTAGTACTTGGCCGCGTGCATCACCATGCCGCCCCAGCCGCAGCCCACGTCGAGCAGGCGCATCCCCGGTTCCAGCGCGAGCTTGCGGGCCACGAGGTCGTGCTTGGTGAACTGGGCCTCCTCGAGCGTGGCCGTCGGCGTCGGGTAGACCGCGCACGTGTACGTCATGGACGGGCCGAGCAGCCACTCGTAGAACGTGTTCGATACGTCGTAATGGTGGGAGATGGCCTGCCGGTCGCGGGACTTGCTGTGCACCCGGCCGCGCAGCCGGACCTCCTGCGGCGGTCGGGGTGGCCGCCGCAGCAGCTTCACGCCGCCCAGCTCGCGCAGCAGGCGCATCTGCTCGGCCAGCGGGACGGTGAACTTCCGACCGGCCAACGTGGACATTGCCGTGTAGAGGTCACCCTGGACATCGATGTCCCCGGACACGAACGCGCGGGCCAGGCCGAGCTGGCTCGGGGCCGTGGCCAGGTAGGAGAACGCGCGCGGCGACCGGAACTCGATGCGTACCGGGGCATCGGGCGGTCCGGCCCGGCTGCCGTCGAAGACCGTGACCTGTACCTGGTCGGTGTTCCGGGCGATCACCCGGGCGATGGCGTCGGCTCGCGTCCCCATCGTGTCCCCCCTTTTTTCATCCGCGGACCTTCTGGTAGAGGTCGGGTAGGCGCCGGTCGGGGTCGTAGGTCGCTTTCACCGCGCGGTAAACCTCGCCGTTGTAGCGCTCCCAGAACTCCTCCTCGGGGTAGTGCACGGTCGAATAGAGCGACTTATGGCCGCCGAGGTCGTGCACCACCTCCTCCACCAGTCGGTTGTGGTGGTCGTCGGCCTGGCCGGGCGACAGCGGAACGCTCGACCAGAACCCCACGTTCACGTAGAGCTCTCCAGGGGCCAGCGGATACAGCGGCCACGGCCGGTCGGAGCGCAGGCGCAGGGGGCAGAGCCAGATCGGCGTGATGCCCACCTCCCGGTGGAAGACGTCGAGGAACTTCGCCGTCTGCTCGATCGGAATCTCGACGTCCTGGACCACCGGCTCGGGCGGGCGTCGCCCCCGGGCCTCGGCCAGGCGCGCGGTGATCCGGTGCCGGCGATCGAAGGCGACGATCCATCGGTACACATCGGAGCGTCGGTACCGCCGCGGCCACAGGCGACGCACCACTGGCCGCTGCACGCCGAACGCCCGCGAGCACCAGAACCAGTCGGTGTCCCAGCGCCACAGGTAGTGGCGCACGGACAGCCAGTCCTCGGCCCGCCGCTGGATCGACCGGTAGTAGATGTCCATGCCGGTGTAGTCGCTCACCGACGGAACCTCGTCGACGAATGTACCTATTGTGATGTACTGCTCATCCGGGGCGAAGACCGTCCCGTCGACAAAGTCCACCGGCTCGCCCTCGTACCGCCGGTCGGCACAGATACTCGCCATGACCTCCAGGCACCGCTCGGCGGTGGCAAAGCGCAGGTGGCGCAGCCGGACGAAGGGCTTCACCGGCTCCAGGTCGATGACCAGCCGCAGCGAGTACCCGAGCGTCCCGTAGGAGTTCGGGAAGGCCGAGAACAGGTCGGCGTGCTCGCCCTCCGGCGTGGCCACGACGACCCGCCCGTCGCCGGTCAGCACCTCGATCTCCCGCACCGACTCGTGCGGCAGCCCGTTGCGGAACGAACTCGACTCGATGCCCAGCCCGGCCACCGCCCCGCCGAGGGTGATGGTCTTGAGCTGCGGCACCACTAGCGGCATCAGGCCATAGGCCAACGTTGCATCGACGATGTGCTCATACGTGGCCATCCCCTGGACCACGGCCGTCCGGGTGGTCGGGTCGACCGACAGCACCCGGTTCAGCCCGCTGACGTCAAGCCCGGGCTGGGTCTCCCGTGCGCCGAAGCGAAACAGGTTCGACGTGCGCTTGGCCAGCCGCACGGGCGAGCCGGGCGGACGGTCACGGTACGCCCGCTGGAGGAGGCGTACGGCCCGCGTGTGACGCGGATCGTCGCCCCACCGACCGCCGGGCCCACCATCTGCCACTCTGGCACCGTACAACGGCGGGGCCGGCCGAGCCATGCCTCAAGCATCGGACCACCCGCGGTGCTGACCATCCCGTCGAACGACGGGCGGATGCTGACCGGCGCCGCAGCGACGCTGCGGCGCCGGTCACCGCGGCCCCACCTAGTGGTGCTGCGGCCTACGTAGTGACGCCCGCGACCTACGTCGTGGCGGCGTGGACGACGTCGCGGACCTCGGCGAAGTGGCACGCGCTCGGGTGCGCCGACTTCTCCCGGACGACCAGGGCCGGCTCCTCGGTGGCGCAGATGGCCTTCGCCTTCCAGCACCGGGTGCGGAACCGGCACCCGCTGGGCGGGTTGGCCGGGGAGGGCACGTCGCCCTCGAGGACGATCTGGTCGCGCTGGCCCCGCAGCGTTGGGTCCGGCACCGGCACGGCCGACAGCAACGCCTGGGTGTACGGGTGCGTGGGTCCGTCGTAGATCTCGGCATCCGTACCGGTCTCGACGATCTTGCCCAGGTACATGACCGCCACCCGGTCGGCGATATGCCGGACCACGGACAGGTCGTGCGCGATGAAGATGTACGACAGCCCGAACTCGGCCTGCAGGCGCTCCAGCAGGTTGATCACCTGAGCCTGGATGGACACGTCCAGGGCACTCACCGGCTCGTCACAGATGATGATCTTCGGCCGCAGCGCGATCGCCCGGGCGATGCCGATGCGCTGCCGCTGACCACCCGAGAACTGGTGCGGGTAGCGGTTGATGTGGTCGGGATTGAGGCCGACCACGTCGAGCAGCTCGCGCACGCGGGCGTGCCGGTCCTTGCGCGGCACGACGTCCGGGTGGATCTCGAACGGCTCACCGATGATGTCGCCGACGGTCATGCGCGGGTTGAGTGAGGTGTAGGGGTCCTGCATGACCATCTGGACGTCCCGGCGGAACCGACGCATCTCCGACCGCGAGAGGGTGCCGAGGTCGGTGCCGTTGACGATGATCTGTCCCGAGCTCGGCTTCTCCAGCCCCACGAGCAGCCGGGCCAGCGTGGACTTGCCGCACCCGGACTCGCCCACGATGCCGAGCGTCTCGCCCTTGTGCAGCTTCAGGGAGACCCCGTCCACGGCTCGGACCGCGCCGATCTTCCGCTGGAAGACCACGCCCCGGGTGATCGGATAGTGCTTGACCAGATCCCTGGTCTCCAGGACCACCTCGGCGTCCGACGGCTGGCTCGCGCTCGTCCCCGGAGCCTCGCGCCCCACGGTCCCCGGCGCTCCGCGCCCCACGGTCTCAGTCACGGACGACATCCCTCCAGAAGTGGCAGGCGCTGTGGCGCCCGGGCTCAACCTCGTAGTTGGGTGGCAGCGGATCCCGCCGACACTCGTCCTGCGCCATCGGGCACCGCGGGCTGAAGGCGCAGCCGGGCGGAATCGCCATGAGGTTCGGCGGCAGGCCCTTGATGACCTTCAGCTCCTGACCCTTGAGGTCCACCCGCGGGATGGACTCCAGCAGCGCCTTGGTGTACGGGTGGGCCGGCCGCGAGTAGATGTCGTGCACCGGCGCTTCCTCGACCACCCGACCGGCGTACATCACCGAGATCCGGTCGGCGACGTCCGCCACCACGCCCATGTCGTGGGTGATCAGGATCAGGCCCATGTTGCGCTCCGCCTGCAGTTCGGCGAGCAGCCGCATGATCTGGGCCTGCACGGTCACGTCCAGGGCGGTGGTCGGCTCGTCCGCGATGAGGATCTCCGGGTCCAGCGCCAACGCCATGGCGATCATCACGCGCTGGCGCATACCGCCCGAGAACTGGTGCGGGTAGTCGTTGATGCGCTGACGAGCGGCCGGAATCTTGACCAGATCAAGCTGCTCGATGGCCCGCTTCCGGGCCTCGGCCCGGGACAGGCCCCGGTGGACCCGGAACTGCTCGGCGAGCTGGAACCCGACCGAGAACACCGGGTTGAGCGCGGAGAGGGCGTCCTGGAAGATCATCGCGATCCGGTTGCCCCGCACCCGCCGACGCTCCCGCTCGCTCAGCTTGAGCAGGTCGACGCCGCGGTAGAGGACCTCGCCCTTCGTCACGTACCCCGGCGGCGTGTCGAGGATGCCCATGATCGCTTGCGCGGTCACCGACTTGCCGCAACCGGACTCGCCGAGCACCGCCAGCGTCTCGCCGGGGTTCAGCGTGAGATTGACCCCCCGTACGGCGTGGGCCACGCCGGCCTGCGTGCGGAACTCCACGTGCAGGTCACGCACGTCGAGCAGCTGGGCAGTGGAATCGAGGTTAGGGAGAACCTCGATGCTGGGGTCCTTCGTGGTGATGATGTCTGCCACTGCCCCTCCTACCGCAACTTCGGGTCGAACGCGTCACGGATCGCGTCGCCGAGCATGATGAAGCCCAGCACCGTGATGGCGAGGAACGACGCGGGCGCAAACAACGGCAGGAACGCCAGCCGGATGTAGCGCGTCGCGTTACTGATGTCGATGCCCCACGAAATCGCGGGATCGCGCAGGCCGACCCCGAGGAACGACAGCGTCGCCTCGGTGGTGATGAAGCCACCGAGAGCGATGGTGAGCACCACCACTGTCGGGGCGAGCGCATTGGGCAGGATGTGCCGCCAGATGATGCGGGCACTGCTGGCGCCGAGCATCCGGGCCGCCGTCACGTAGTCCTGGTTCTTCGCCGCGATCACCGAGGATCGGATCACCCTCGCCGCCGTGGTCCAGCCGAGCAACCCCAGCACCAGGATGACCGGCACGACGTTTGTACTCCGGCCGCCCTGGGACAGCCGGGTCGCCAGCACCACGCCGGCGAGCAGGAACGGCACGCCGAGCACGATGTCGATGATCCGGGAGAGCAGGCTGTCGATCCAGCCGCCGAAGTACCCGGCGGTCATACCGATGACCAGCGCCAGCACCGTGGCCACGGCCACGCCGATGAAACCGACGACCAGCGACGTCCGGGCGCCGTGCACGGCTCGGGCGAACACATCGCAGCCCTGGAAGTCGTAACCGAAATAGGCCACGCCGGACGGGGGCTCGTGCTGCCGGGCGAGCACGCAGTGGCGCGGGTCGGCCGAGGTGAACAGGCTGGGGAACGCCGCCATGAGGACCACGAGAAGCACGACGGCGAGACCGATCCAGAAGACGGGCCGCCGCCGCAGGTCGCGCATCGCGTCGCTGAAGAGGCTGCGCGGCTTGTCGACCTTTCCGTTCTCCCCGTTCAGCGCGGTCGACGACGGGGCGAGAGCAGTGTCACTCATAGCGGATCCTCGGGTCGAGCACGGCGTAGAGCAGGTCCACCACAAGGCTCGTGATGAGATAGACCATCACGAGCACGCTGACGAAGCCGACCACCACGGGCCCGTCCTCGGTCCGGATGCCCCGGAGCAGGTTGAACCCCACGCCGGGGATGTTGAAGACGCCCTCGGTGACGATGGCCCCGCCCATGAGGGTCCCTAAATCAACACCAATTGATGTGACGACCGGGATCATCGAGTTGCGCACCACGTGGATGCCGACCACGCGTCGTCGGCTCAGGCCCTTGGCTCTCGCGGTGCGCACGTAGTCGGCGCGCAGGTTCTCGGCCACCGAGGTACGCGTGAGCCGCATGTTGGTGGCGAGCGAGAGGGCGCCGAGGACCATGGCGGGTAGCAGCAGCGCGTGGAAGGACGGGTTCGCCCCCGTGGTGATCGGGAAGAGGTGCCACTTTACGCCGAAGAGGTACTGGGCCAGCGGCGCGATCACGATGATCGGGACGGAGATGAAGATCAGCGTGAGCCCCAGGCTGGCGGTGTCGAAGAACCCGCCACGCCGCAGGCCCGCGACCACGCCACCGCTCACGCCGAAGATGATCACGAAGCAGATGGCCAACAGCGCGAGTTTCGCCGTCACCGGCCAGGCGGTGGCCAGCATCTCGGAGATTTCGCGACCGGTGAGGGACTGGCCGAAGTCACCGGTCACCAGGCCCTTCATGTAGTAGCCGTACTGGACCAGGAAGGGCTCGTCGAGGTGGTAGCGCTCCGTCATGACCCGGCGCTGTGCCTCGGTCACCGGCCGTTCGCCGGCGAGCGCCTGCAGCGGGTCGTTGGTGTACGCGAACATCAGCGCGTAGACGATGAAGGTCGTGCCGATGAACGTCGCGACCATCTGGAGCAGGCGCCGGGCGATGTAGCGACTCATGCGGCCTTCCCGGGGGTGTTGGGAATCCGGAGGGGCGGGCGATTCATGTCACCAGAGTTTGTCGGTCCGAAGGGGTGGGGACAAGGCGAGGTTTCGGCGGTCACGGTCAACCGATCGGGCGACCCCCACCGCCACGAACAGTGGACGTCGCCGGCCGCCCGTGGGCGACCGGCGACGCCTCCTGTTGCCATAAGGGGTCAGACGGCCGGCGTGATCCGGATGAAGTCACACTGACCGAACTGGTCGAAGTAGACGTTCGTCACCCGGGACGAGTAGCCGTAGTTGTTCTGGCCGAAGCGCATCGGGATCACCGGCACCTCCTTGGCCAGGATGTCCTCCGCCTGCTGGTAGAACTTGATGGCCTCCTCCTGCGAGCTGGCCGTCTCGCCCTTCGCCACCAGCTCGTCGAACTCGGGGTTGCTGTAGCCCCAGTAGTTCGAGGAGCCGTTGGTGGTGAACAGCGGGCCGAGGTAGTTCTGCATGGACGGGTAGTCCATGATCCAGCCGAGGCGGAAGAACCCGATGTCCTCGCCAGCGTCCAGCTTGTCGAGCACGTCCGCGAACCGCGGCTCACCAATCGGGGTGCACTCGACGCCCAGGTTCAGCTCGAGCTGGTTGCAGGTCGCCTCGATCCACGGCGCGTGACCACCGTCGGCGTTGTAGGTGATGGTCAGCTCGGCCGGGCCGCCAGCGGCCTCGTAGAGGGCCTTGGCCTCCTCGGGGTTGAACTCGCAGGCCTCACCACAGGCGCCCGGACGGTAACCGGCCACCACGGGCGAGACGAAGGCGTCGGCCGGACGCTGCGAGTTCTGGAACACCCGCTCGATCTGCTCCTGCCGGTCGATCGCCATGGAGATCGCCTTGCGAACGTCCGGGTTCGAGTACTTCGGGTTCGTCACCGGGAACGCCAGGAACTGGAACGTCGACGACGGCGAGGTCTCGTACCGGCCGTCGAGGTCCTGCTTGGCCGTGGCCAACGCATCGATCGGGATCGTGTCCATGACGTCGATGTTGCCGGCCTGCAGGTCGTTGTAGGCGGTGTTGACCGCGGTCTCCCCCGTGTAGATCTTGAAGTCAATACCGTCGATCTTCGGCTGGGTGCCCTTGAAGTCGTCCCACTTCTCGACCTGGATGAGCTGGTCGTGCTGCCACTCGCCGACCATCTTGAACGGGCCGTTGCCGATCGGCGCCTTCTCGAAGTCCTCGTCGATCACGCCGGGCTCGGAGAACGCCGCGTCGGGCAGCGGGTAGAACGGCGTGTACCCGATGACCAGCGGGAACTCGCTGAACGGCTTGTGCAGCGTCACCTCGAAGGTCAGGTCATCGATCTTCTTCAGGCCGCTGAGCTCCTTCGCCGTCGGCTCCTCGCCCTCCGGCGGGTTCATCTCGGCGTAGCCCTCGATGAACTCGAAGAAGTAGTTGTTGCCCTGACCGTTCGGGCCGTACGCGCCGTAGTTCCAGGCCTGGATGAAGCTGTCGGCGTCCACCGGCTCGCCGTTGTGGAACGTCCGACCTTCCTTGATCTTGATCGTCCAGGTGACGTTGTCCTCGGTGGTGATCGACTCGGCGGCGGCCATGACCGGGCGGGTCTGCTCGTCGTAGTCGACCAGCGGCTCGTAGAGCGCGGCGAGGACCTGGGAACCCTCGCTCTCGTTGGTGTTGGTCGTCAGCAGGTGCTGTGGCTCGCCCAGGAAGTACTGGAGGATGAAGCGCTCCTCCTCCGCCGGCGGGGCGCTGGAACACCCAGCGGCGGCCATCGTCAGAGCGGCGGCCCCGGCGACCGCCAAGCTCAATGGGGTTCTCCCACGCATGAAGTTAGCCTCCTCAAGGCACACGGGGGTGTGAGGTCCCAACACTGTTACACCCGCCCGTAAGCACGTACAGGCGCCGTTATCAAGCCGATATCGGGTCGGCACGGCCCCGATACGCTGCAAGGGATTTCCCGCAATGCCCCTGACCTGGGAAAACGCAAATCGACACTGAGCGATCCATACCTATACATGATCGACTGCCATCGCCGCCACCGGCGCCAATTTCGACCCGCAGTGACAATCTGATTACGCTTCGCTTATCAAACCGGCACCGGTCGCCGGCGATCGCCACGCCCCCGCTCCTCCGCCGACGGCCCGCCCCACGCTGGTCGACTGGCCGTGACCAAGATCACGCTACCAGCGAGTACCCCGGCCACGGCGTCGCGATCATGTCCCCGGACAATGGGCAGGCTGGCCGAGCAACGGAGGTTACGGGTGGACGGGCTGAAGGTGGGGCTGCTGACCTACCGAGGCAACCCGTTCAGCGGCGGTCAGGGCATCTACGTCCGGAACCTCAGCCGAGAGCTGGTGCGGGCCGGCCACCAGGTCACCGTGCTGGCGGGGCCGCCGTATCCGGTGCTCGACGAGGGCGTACGCCTGGTGCGGCTGCCCAGCCTGGACCTGTACCGGGAGCCTGACCCGTTCCGCGTGCCCCGTCGGGAGGAGTACCGCGACTGGATCGACGTACTCGAGGTCGGCGTCATGATGACCGCGGGCTTCCCCGAGCCGCTCACCTTCTCGCTGCGGGCGCGACGCTGGCTCGCCCAGGCCGGACGGCACACCGCGGCCACCTGCCCGCCGGACTGCGGGCACTTCGACGTCGTCCACGACAACCAGTGCCTGGGCTACGGGCTGCTCGGCGTACGCCAGCCCCTGGTGGCGACCGTGCACCACCCGATCCAGGTCGACCGGGACATCGAACTGGCCGCGGCCACCGGGTTCCGGCGCATCTCACTGCGCCGCTGGTACGGCTTCACCACCATGCAGCGCCGGGTGGCCCGCCGGCTGCGCCACGTCATCACCGTCTCCGATGCGTCGGCGGCCCAGATCACCGCGCACCTCGGCGTGCCCCGCCAGCGCCAGACGGTGGTCCCGGTCGGCACCGACACGGACCTCTTCTCGCCCGACCCGTCCGTGCCCCGCGAGCCCGGCCGAGTGGTCACCACGGCGAGCGCCGACGTGCCGTTGAAGGGACTCGCCGTGCTGGTCGAGGCGATCGCCAAGCTCCGCACGGAACGGCCGGTGGAGCTGGTCGTCATCGGCACGGCCCGCTCCGGTGGCGCGGCCGCGGAACTCATCGACCGGTACGGGCTGGCCGACGCGGTGCGGTTCACCGGTCGGGTCTCCGACGCGGAGCTCGTGGACCACCTCCGCCGCGCCCAGGTCGCCGTCGTGCCGTCGCTCTTCGAGGGCTTCTCGCTGCCCGCCGTCGAGGCCATGGCCTGTGGCACGCCGCTGGTGGTGACCACCGGAGGCGCGCTGCCCGAGGTGGTGGGGCCCGACGGCCACGCGGCCCTGCTCGTCCCGCCCGGCGACGCCCAGGCACTGGCCGCCGCCATCGGCCGGGTGCTGGACGACCCCGACCTGGGGGCCCGGTTGGGAGCGGCCGGCCGCGCCCGGGTGATCAGCCGGTTCACCTGGCGCGTGGCCGCTGAGCGGACGGCCGAGGTGTACCGGCAGGCCATCGCCGACCACGCTGCCCGGCGCGGCGGCCGGACGGAGCGAGGAGCCGGTCGAGCGGAACGGCGGGCCGACCGGACGGAGCGAGGAGCCGGTCGAGCGGAACGGCGGGCCGACCGGGCGGAGCGCTGAGCCCATGCTGACCGTGGACTTCTCCCGGTTCCCCATCGGTGAAGGGGACCGCGTGCTGGACCTCGGCACCGGCGGCGGGCGGCACGCGTTCGAGTGCTACCGGCGCGGAGCCCACGTCGTGGCGCTGGACCTCAACGCGGCCGACCTGGCCGGCGTCGCGTCGATGTTCGGCGCCATGGCGCACGTAGGTGAGGCGCGCCCACCCGCGGCCGCCCTGGCCGTCCGGGCCGACGCCTACCGCCTGCCCTTCGACGACGCCACGTTCGACGCCGTCATCGCCGCCGAGATCCTCGAGCACCTGCCCGACGACCGCACCGCCATCGCCGAAGTGGTGCGGGTCCTGCGCCCGGGCGGTCGCCTGGCCGTCACCGTCCCCCGGTGGTGGCCGGAGCGCATCTGCTGGGCGCTCTCGGATGCCTACCACGAGGTCGAGGGCGGGCACGTCCGCATCTACCGCGGTCACGAGCTGCTCGAACGGCTGACCGCGGCCGGACTGGTGCCGGTGGGCCGACACCACGCACACGCGTTGCATTCGCCCTACTGGTGGCTCAAGTGTCTGTTCGGCGTCGACAATGACCAGGTGCTGCCCGTGCGGCTGTACCACCGGCTGCTCGTATACGACATCCTGCGGGGACCATGGTGGACCAGATGGACCGAACGAGCGCTCAACCCGGTGCTCGGCAAGAGCCTCGTCCTGTATCTCGTCAAGCCGGAATGAGCGCGACGGACGCGGCGCTGGCGCCCGACGAGCTCGCCGCCACGGGCGCGACGATCGCGGCCGCACAGCTGCCGACCGGTGCGATCCCGTGGTTCCCAGGTGGACAGATCGATCCTTGGGACCACGTCGAGGCGGCCATGGGACTGGACGTGGTCGGCCGGCATGACGCGGCCCGTGCCGCCTACCGCTGGCTGCGGACGGTCCAGAACGCCGACGGCTCCTGGTACCGCGGGTACCGGGGTTCCACGGAGGGTAGCCAGTCCACTGTGGATGACTACGTTACCGAGGCCAACTTCACCGCCTACCTCGCCGTCGGCCTGCTGCACCACACTCTGTCCACTGAGGACGACTCCCTGCTCGACGAGATGTGGCCCACGCTCGTCTCGGCCCTGGACTTCGTGCTGGGACTGCAGCGGCCCGGGGGCGAGATCATCTGGGCCCGGTCGCCGGACGGAAAGCCGGCCAACGAGGCCCTGCTCACCGGCTGCGCCAGCATGTTCCACAGCCTGCGGTGCGCACTCGCCCTGGCCCGACTACGCAACGAGGCCCAGCCGGACTGGGAGCTCGCGGCGGCGCTGCTCGGACACGCCATCGCAGCCCACCCGGAGCGCTTCTCCCCACGGGAGCGCTACTCAATGGACTGGTACTACCCGGTGCTCGGCGGAGCGTTGCGGGGCGAGGCGGCGCTCGCCCGGCTCGAGGCGGGCTGGACGACCTTCGTGGTGCCCGGCCTGGGCGTGCGCTGCGTCAGTGACCATCCGTGGGTCACCGGGGCCGAGACCTGCGAGCTCGTGCTCGCCCTGTGTGCGCTGGGCGACCACGCCCGGGCGGCGGCGCTCTTCACCGACATCCAGCACCTGCGCCACGCCGACGGCGGCTACTGGACCGGCTACGTCTACCGCGACGACGCGTACTGGCCGGTGGAGCGGACGACCTGGACGGCCGGGGCCGTGCTGCTCGCGTCGGCGATGCTCGCGGGCGACCCCGCCACCACGGCCGTCTTCGGCGGGGCCGACCTGCCGGTGAGCCCGGAGCAGACCGCGGCCGCCTGCGAGGAATGCTCGATCACCGAAACGACGCGATGACGGTTCTCACGATCGCCACGCTCAACGTCAACGGCCTGCGCCGGCCCCGGCCGCCGCTGCTGCCGCTGGCCCGGCGAGCACGGGCGCTGGGCGAGCGCCTGGACGCGACACCGATCGATGTACTGAACCTGCAGGAGGTCTACTTCTACGAGTCCGTACGGCTGTTGCGAAAGCACCTGCCCTCTTTCCCGTACGTCGCGTATCGGCGCGGGCCGGTCGGTCCGTGCGGCGCTCTGGTGACGTTCTCCCGCCACCCATTGGGCCGGGTGCGCTACCGCTCCTTCGCCGGCATCGTCCCGAACCGGGGTAGCCTGAGGTTTCGCTTCCGGCGGGCCCTGCTCAGCGCGATTCAGGGCCTGACCACCGTCGACCTCCGCGGGCTACCGGTGACGGTCGTCAACACCCATCTGACGGCCAACCACGACGGGGACTGGTCGCGAAACAACCGCTTCTTCGACTTCCAACAGGCCCAGCTGCGTCGGCTCAACGCGACCCTCTCGCGGCGACGGCGCCCCGGACTGACCGTCATCACGGGCGACTTCAACATCGCCAGCGACAGCGATCACTATCCAATGATCGTGGAGAACGGCGCCCGCCACGACCCGTTCGCCGCCACCAGCCCGGTCACCTTCCACGCCGCGTTCCTGCCGCCCGGCGAACCGGCCCACCGCATCGACTACGTGCTGCTGGCCGGCACCGCCACCGTCCTCGACGCGACCACGCTGTTCACCGAACCGGAAACCGTCGACGGCGAACCGCACTACCTCTCCGACCACATCGGGCTCAGCGTACGGTTGAAGCTGACCGCTCTGGAGCCCGACGCAGCACCCGCAGCGAGCCCGTCACCGACACCTCGCTGAACTCTCCACTCTGGAGGGCCTTCTGGTAGATGTGGTAGGGGGCCTGACCGCCGTCGGCCGGGTCGGGGAACACGTCGTGGATGACCAGCAGCCCGCCCGGCACCACCTTCGGGGCCCAGCAGTGGTAGTCCCGCTGCGCCGCCTCCTCGGTGTGGCTTCCGTCAATGAACACCAGACCCAGCGGGGTGGACCACACGCCGGCCACCCGGGCCGAGTCGCCCACGATCGGGATCACCACGTGCTCCACGCCCGCGCGGTGCAGGGTCCGGCGCAGCACCGGCAGGGTGTCGATCAGACCCGAGTCCAGGTCCACGAGGGACGGATCGTGGTACTCCCACCCGGGCTGGTGCTCCTCCGACCCCCGGTGGTGGTCCACCGTGACGACCACCCCACCGCCCTCGATCGCCGCGGCCGCCAGGTACAGGGTGGACTTGCCGCAGTACGTGCCGATCTCGAGCAGCGGACCGTACGGCACCGCCTGCTGGGCCGCCGCGTAGAGCGCCAGGCCTTCATCGGGCGGCATGAACCCCGGCGCCTGTTCCGCGGCGGCCCACAGTCGTTCGTCCACTGAAGACCCTCCACACTCGACAGACAGGATCAGGAGCGATCAAACCGGCACGTCGGCCGCGGCGGCGAACTGGGACCGGTAGAGACGGGCGTACGCACCGTCGGCCGCGAGCAGCTCGTCGTGCGTGCCCTGCTCGACGATGCGCCCGTCCTCCATGACCAGGATGGTGTCGGCGTCACGGATCGTGGAGAGCCGGTGGGCGATGACGAAGGACGTCCGCCCCTCCCGCAACGAGGTCATGGCGCGCTGGATGAGCACCTCGGTCCGGGTGTCGACCGAGCTGGTCGCCTCGTCCAGTACCAGAATCACCGGGCGGGCGAGGAACGCGCGGGCGATCGTCAGCAACTGCTTCTCACCCGCGCTGATGTTCGACGCCTCCTCGTCGATGACCGTGTCGTAGCCGTCGGGCAGCGTCCGGATGAACCGGTCGGCGTGCGCCGCCTGGGCCGCCGCCACGATCTCCTCTCGCGTCGCCTCGGGCTTGCCGTAGGCGATGTTCTCGGCGATGGTGCCGCCGAAGAGCCAGGTGTCCTGCAGCACCATGCCGATCTGCGACCGCAGCTCGTCCCGGCTCATGGTGGCGATGTCCACCCCGTCCAGGGTGATCCGTCCGCCCGTCACCTCGTAGAAGCGCATCAACAGGTTGACCAGCGTCGTCTTCCCGGCGCCGGTGGGGCCGACGATCGCCACCGTCTGGCCGGGCTCGGCCGACAGCGAGAGGTTCTCGATCAGCGGACGGTCGGGCTCGTACCGGAACGAGACGTTCTCGAACCGTACGGCCCCGCGCACCGTGGCCGGACGCGCGGCCGGCACCGGGTCGGGTTCCTGCTCGGGCGCGTCGAGCAGCGCGAAGACCCGCTCGGCCGACGCGACCCCGGACTGCAGCAGGTTGGCCATGCTCGCCACCGTGGTGATCGGCTGGGTGAACTGCCGCGAGTACTGGATGAACGCCTGCACCTCGCCCAGCGAGATCGCCCCGGACGCGACCCGCAACCCACCGATGACCGCCACCAGGACGTAGTTGATGTTCCCGATGAAGAACATCGCCGGCTGGATGATCCCCGAGATGAACTGAGCCCGGAAGCCGGCTTGGAACAGCTCCTCGTTGTGCTCCTGGAACGTCTGGGCGGCCGCCCGCTGCTGACCGAACGTCTTGACCAGGCTGTGGCCGGTGTACATCTCCTCGACGTGGCCGTTGAGCCGACCGGTGGCGGCCCACTGCCGGACGAACTGCGGCTGGGCCTTCTTGCCGATGCGGGTCGCCACGTAGACCGAAACGGGCACGGTCACCAGGGCGATCATGGCCAGCAGCGGGGAGATCCAGAACATCATCGCCAGGACGCCCACGATCATGAGCAGCGAGTTGACGATCTGGCTCATCGTCTGCTGCAGGGTCTGGGCGATGTTGTCGGTGTCGTTGGTGGCCCGGGACAGCACCTCACCCCGCTGCTGCTGGTCGAAGTACCGCAGCGGCAACCGCGACAGCTTCGCCTCGATCTGCTCGCGCAGGCGGTACATCAGCCGCTGCACCACATGCGCGGTGAGCCGCCCCTGGACCAGACCGAACAGGGCGGAGGCCCCGGCCACGCCGAGGGCCAGCAGCAGGGTCCGGGCCAGGGCGCCGGTGTCGATGCCCTGACCGGGCACAATCGGCAGCGCCGCGACCAGGTCGGCGAGCCGGGAGTTGGACTCCCGCAGCCCGTCGACCACCTCCTGCTTGCTCGCGCCGGCCGGAAACTGCTTGCCCACGAGGCCGGTGAAGATGATGTCGGTGGCCCGGCCCAACAGGATCGGGGTCAACACGCCGAGGACCACGCTGGCCACGCCGGCTGCGAGCAGCAGCCCGATCGCCGTCCGCTCCGGCCGCATCATGCCCAGCAGCCGCTTGCTCGACGCCACGAAGTTCAGTGACTTCTCCGGCGGTGCGCCACCGCCCAGGAAGCGCATAGGCCCCGCGGGCGGCCCGGACAGTCGCGGAGCCGGCCGGGCCGAGGTCGGTGCGCTGGTCATGCGTCTCCTTTCGTTCGCGGCGGCACGACGGTGGGCGTGCCCGTACGGCTCGGGGCTGCAGCGCTCGTCGAGGCCACCGTGCTCGCCGAGACCGACGCCTCGTTCTCAGTCAACTGAGACAGCACGATCTCTCGATAGGTGTCGTTGTTGGCCAACAGCTCCTCATGGGTTCCGACGCCGACCACCGTGCCCTCATCGAGCACGACGATCTGATCGGCGTCGCGGACGGTCGCCACCCGTTGGGACACGATCACGACGGTCGCGTTGGCGGTCTCGCGGGCCAGGGCGTGGCGCAGGGCCGCGTCCGTTGCGTAGTCCAAGGCCGAGAACGCGTCGTCGAAGATGTAGATCTCGGGTCGACGGACGAGGGCACGGGCGATGGCCAGGCGCTGCCGCTGTCCTCCCGAGACGTTGGTGCCGCCCTGGGCGATCGGCGCGGCCAGCCCGCCCGGTAGTTGCTCGACGAAGTCCCGCGCCTGCGCCACCTCCAGGGCATGCCACAGCTCCTCGTCGGTGGCGTCGGGCCGCCCGTAGCGCAGGTTCGAGGCGACGGTGCCGCTGAACAGGTATGGTCGCTGCGGCACGATCGCCACCATGGCCGCGAGCAGGTCGGGGTCGAGATGACGGACGTCCACCCCGTCGACGAGCACGGCGCCTGCGGTCACATCGAACAGCCGGGGAATCAAGTTGACCAATGTGGACTTTCCGCTGCCCGTACCACCGATGATGGCCGTGGTCTGGCCCGGCCGGGCGATCAGGTTGATGTCCCGCAGCACCGGCTCCTCGGCCCCGGGGTAGCGGAACTCCACTCCACGCAGCTCGAGCGTGCCGTGTTCGACCACTGTGGACACCGGGGCGGCCGGAGGAACCACGCTCGACGGCGTGTCGAGGACCTCCTGGATCCGGTCCGCGCAGACCTCGGCGCGGGGAATCATGACGAACATGAACGTGGCCATCATGACCGACATGAGGATCTGCGTGAGGTAGGCGATGAACGCGGTCAGCGCGCCGACCGGCATCGCCCCGCTGTCGATCCGGCCGGCGCCGAACCACAGCACGCCGATGCTGGAGAGGTTGATGACGAGAATCACCACCGGGAACATGAAGGCCATCAGCCGGCCGACGGCCAGCGACACCTCGGTGAGCTCGGTGTTGGCCGCACCGAACCGCTTCCGCTCGTGCTCGTCCCGGACGAAGGCCCGGATGACCCGGATACCGGTGATCTGCTCGCGGATGATCCGGTTAACGGTGTCGATACGTCCCTGCAGCGTACGGAACAGCGGACGCATCTTCACGATGATCAGCCCGACTGCGCCGATGAGCAGCGGCACGATCACCAGCAGCAGCGCTGACAACGGCACGTCCTGACGCAGGGCCATGATCACCCCGCCCACGCCCATGATGGGGGCCGAGAACATGACCGTGAAGGTCATCAGCACCACCATCTGGACCTGCTGTACGTCGTTGGTGGTCCGCGTGATCAGCGACGGCGCGCCGAACTGACCGACCTCACGGGCGGAGAACTCCTGCACCCGGGTGAAGATCGCGGCCCGCACGTCGCGCCCGAGGGCGGCGGCCGTCCGGGCCCCGCGGTAGACGGCCGCGATGCTGCAGGCGATCTGAACCAGCGTGACCCCGAGCATGACCGCGCCGAGCCGCAGGATCGTGCCGGTGTCGCCGGTCACGACGCCGCGGTCGATGATGTCGGCGTTGAGGGTCGGCAGGTAGAGCGTGGCGAGCGTGCCGACAAAGGTGAGCACCACGACCCAGGTGATGTCGCGCCCGTACGGTCTCAGGTACGTGCGCAGGAGTCTGATCAGCACGGTGCCTCCACCGGTGAGATTCGGTCGTCGAACGGGGATCGGTCGTCGGATGGGGATCGGTCGTCAGGTGAGGGTCGGTCGTCGGGAGTTGATCGGTTGGGGGATTCCGGTCGCCGGCGCACGGGTCGGTCAGGTGGACCGGTCAGTCGCTGGCGGAGAGGCCGGGAGGGCATCGAGGGCTGCCGAAACGATGTCGCCCGGCCCGTCGTCCGGCTCCGGCGGGACGAGCAGGCCGTCGAGAATAATCGAAACGGCCTCTTCCTCGGTGAGGTTTTCGTCGAGCGCCCCGAAGGCACCCCGCGGCGAACCGACGAGCGAGAGCAACAGCCGGGCGGCGACGGCCGGGCTGCGGCGCAGCAGGCGGGCGTCGGGCTCGATGAGGCTCGTCAGCTCGTTGAGGATCAGGTACCGCCCGGCCATCAGTTCGCCCAGGCTGCGCCGGTCATCGGCGAACAGCGGACCTCGGACCAGGAAGTACAGGGAACCCTGGTCGGCCACGTGGGCCCGGACCAGGCGGGCCGCGGCAACCAGGCGGGCCCGCAGCGGCAGGCCGGGGTCGATGGCCTTGAGGTCACGCAGCAGCGGGGTCGGGTCCAGCGCGGCCAGCACGGCCGCACGCAACAGCGAGACCTTGTCCTTGAAGACCCCGAAGATCGTTCCCTCGGCGACGCCGGCCGCTTCGGCGATCTGCCGAGTGCTCACGTTGGCGCCGTGCTCGCGCAGGAGCGGGATGGTGGCCGCGATGAGCGCGGCCCGGCGCTGCTCGGGCGACAGGGCCGGTACCCGCTGCCGCCGTGTCCCGGAATGCGCGGCGTTCACGAGCGACAACACTAACTGAGTGAGTACTCACTCGTCCACTGTTTCGGCCCCCAATGTCAGGAAGGACGCCCTCCTAGGCAAAAAGCGCTAAGAGGGCGTCCTTCCTGGCAGGAATCTCGGGTCAGGCGCTGGTGGAACGGCGGTAGGCGAGCAGGCCGAGCACCAGGCCGGCCAGGCCCAGCACCGTGCCCGCGACGCCGAAGCCGATCGCGACGCCGCTGCCACCGCTGTCGGTGTCGTCGTCGGCGGCCGCGCCGGCGTTACCCCCGGCCGGGGACAGGCGCAGCACCGGGGCGGGACGATCCAGCTCGACCCCCTCCTGCGGCTCGTCGATCCAGCGGACGATGTCGCCGTCGGAGTAGTGCTGCAGCGCCTTGAAGACCATCTGGTCCACCTCGGGCAGCGGGCCGGCCGAGATGTCGAACTCCTGGAACTGGCCCGGTCCGATCTCGGCGCCCGGCTCGGCGGTCCACGTGATCACGTCAACCACCTCGGTGATCTGGGCCCCGTGCGCGCTGACCGGCTCGTCCAGCGTGCGGCGCTGCACCTCGACGGTCCAGCCGGGCACCGGCCGGATCGACACCGAGGCGACGGGAGCGTCGGCGGGCATCTGGATCTCCAGCTTCACCGTGCTCGCCGTGGCCTTCTCGTTGGGCACCCGGAACGTCAGCTTCGCGTAGCCACCCTGGGTCGCGGTACCCGGGTTGACCGTCACGTGAGCAGCGGCTGGGCTGCCCAGGCCGAGGACCGCCAGCGCGGCGACCGCGACGATGACGGCGGCCCGGGTGAGCAGGCGGGGACGGGACGAGGCTCCGCTCGGCCCACCACGGGCGACGCGGATGACGTGCATGGTCTCTCCTTCACGGGCACAGGGGCCGACAGTCGGTGGACGCCCGACGGGACAACCCACCGATGAGGTTGGTCGCCGGCCGACCGCCGCCAGTTCCCCGAAGTACGGGGCCGCCGCCCGTCCCCGGACGTACGGATGGCCCGCCACTTGAGTGGCGGGCCATCCGCCGCAAGACCAGACCCAGAGCTTCGCCGTCGGGCTGAGGCCTCTCTGTCCGGGTTCAGCCCTTCTGGCCGGGCTCAGACCTTGATGTAGAACCGGAGGGCGAACCAGCCGGTGATCGAGCTGACCAGGGCACCGGCGAAGGCCAGAACCGGGAACATCAGGTGCACGTTGCTCCACGGGATCTCCGTGATCACCTGAGCCAACGGCGCTAGTGCCCCGTCGAAGATATAGATCTTCGCAAGAATAAGCGTGATGTAGGCGATGATCGCGCCGATGAGCCCGGCGGCGACCGCCTCCAGCACGAACGGAGCCTGGATGAACCAGTTCGAGGCGCCGACCAGCTTCATGACCGCCACCTCACGGCGCTTGCTGTAGGCGGCGACCTGAATCGTGTTGATCACCAGCATGAGCGCCGCCACGCCCTGCACGATCGAGATGATGAACCCGAGGTTCTGCAAGGACCCCAGCACGTTGAAGACCCTCTGCAGCAGGCGGCGCTGGTCGAGGATCATCTCCAGGCCGCCTTCCTCACCGATGAAGCGCTGGTACTTCGCCTCGAACTCGGCGAACCGGTCGGGATCCGTCAGCCGAACCCGATAGGACTCCGGCAGCTCCTCGGTCGGCGTCAGCCGCACCAGGTCGGGGGTGGTGGAGAAGAGCACGGCGAGGTTCTGGTGCGCCTGCTCCTTGCTCTCGAACTCGAACGCCTCCACCAGCGGGTTGGGGCCGGTCTGGTCGGCGCGGAGCGCGGCCTCGATCGCCTGCTTCTGCTCCTCGGTGGCGTACTTGGTCTCCGGGGTGTCCCCCACGCGGAAGAACAGGATGGTGGACAGATCCTGGCTGTACACGTCCTGCATGCGCTCGACCTGCCGGTAGAGCAGGAGGCTGGCGCCGAGGAGCGTGAGCGAGACCGCCATCGTGATGATCATGGCGATGGTCATCGTCACGTTCCGCCAGAGGCCGACCACGACCTCGTTGAGGACGTACTTGAAGCGCATCGGGGAGCGTTCCTTCCCGGGGTCTGGTTAGGCGCGGGGTGTGGGGGGCGCAGCGGCGGCCGAACGCCGCCAGGCACGAGCGGCGCGGAATGTTAGCCGTACACGCCCCGCGGCTGGTCTCGTACGATCTTTCCGCCCTCGATCTCGACCACGCGACGGCGCATCTGGTTCACGATGTTGGAGTCGTGGGTCACCATGACCACGGTCGTACCGGTCCGGTTGATGCGGTCGAGCAGGCGCATGATCTCGATCGACGTGTCCGGGTCAAGGTTCCCGGTCGGCTCGTCGGCGAGCAGGATCAGGGGACGGTTCACGAAGGCGCGGGCCACGGCCACCCGCTGCTGCTCGCCGCCGGAGAGCTCCTGCGGGTACCGGTGCTCCTTCCCACCCAGGCCGACCAGCTCGAGCACCTCGGGCACCACGCGGCGGGCCACCGCCTGCGTCTTGCCGATCACCTCGAGCGCGAACGCAACGTTCTCGTAGGCCGTGCGGTTGGGCAGCAGCCGGAAGTCCTGGAAGACGCAGCCGATGGAGCGACGGAAGTGCGGGATGCGCCACGAACGCATGCTGCCAACGTCGCGGCCGTTGACGATGACCTTGCCCTTGGTCGGCTGGATCTCGCGCAGCAGCAGCTTGATGATCGTCGACTTACCCGAACCCGATGGCCCGATGAAGAAAACGAACTCGCCCTTGTCGATCGTCACCGACACGTCGCTCAACGAAGGGCGCTGAGCCTTGGGGTACGTCTTCGTCACGTGCTCAAGCGCAATCACGGGTGGGAAGTCTACGCGCCACCTCCAAGACGCAAGCACCATCGTGGTGAGCGTCGCGAGCCGAGGCTGAATGAATAGGAGTGAAACTGGCCGGTAACCACGACGTCATTACCGACCGTGACAAACGGTCTACGTTTCGTAGAAGACTGACCGGGTTAGCGACGATTTACGGTGCCAGGACGCCGAGGCGGCGTACGGGCGTCAGGACGCTGCGCCGGCTTGCGCGCGCTGCCGCCGCCAGCGGATGCCCGCCTCGATGAAGGCGTCGATCTCCCCGTCGAAGACCGCGGCCGGGTTGCTGCTCTCGTACTCCGTGCGCAGATCCTTGACCATCTGGTACGGGTGCAGCACGTACGAGCGCATCTGGTCACCCCAGGAGCCGGCGACGTCCCCGCGGAGGGCATCCAGCTTGGCCGCCTCCTCGGCGCGCTTGCGGGCGAGCAGCTTCGCCTTGAGCACGCTCATGGCGGTCGCCTTGTTCTGCAGCTGCGAGCGCTCGTTCTGGCAGCTCACCACGATGCCGGTCGGCAGGTGGGTGATGCGCACCGCCGAGTCGGTCGTGTTCACGCCCTGACCGCCCGGGCCGGACGACCGGTACACGTCGATTCGGATCTCGTCCTCGGGGATCTCGATGTCGTCGGTCTGCTCCACCACGGGCACTACCTCGACGGCGGCGAACGACGTCTGGCGGCGCCCCTGGTTGTCGAACGGGCTGATCCGGACCAAGCGGTGCGTGCCGGCCTCCACGGACAGGGTGCCGTAGGCGTACGGAGCCTTGACCGCGAACGTCGCCGACTTCAGCCCCGCCTCCTCGGCGTACGAGGTGTCGTAGACGTCCGTGGGGTAACCGTGCCGCTCAGCCCAGCGCAGGTACATGCGCAGCAGCATCTCGGCGAAGTCGGCGGCGTCGACCCCGCCGGCGCCGGAGCGGATCGTGACCAGTGCCTCCCGGGCGTCGTACTCGCCGGAGAGCAGCGTGCGCACCTCCAGCTCGTTGATCGCCTTGCGCAAGGCAGCCACCTCGCTGGCCACCTCGGCCCGGGCGTCCGCGTCGTTCTCCGACTCAGCCAGCTCGAGCATCACCACGGCGTCATCGAGGCGCTGGCGGAGCCGCTCGGCCCGGTTGATCTCGCTCTGTATATAGGACAGGCGCGAGGTGACCGTCTGCGCGCGAGCCGGGTCGTCCCAGAGATCCGGTGCGGCCGCCTGCTCCTCCAGCTCCGCCTTCTCTTTGCGCATGCGGTCAAGATCGAGTACGGACTCGATGTTGCGCATGGTCGCGTCGAGCGCGCTGAGCTGCTCGGACAGTTCGGGTGCGGTCACGACCATCAAGCGTAATCACCCGGCGACCAACCACCGGATCCAGCCACCGATCGCCGAATCCGGCCCCGACCGGATCCGGCCACAACCGGATACAGCGGCCCACCCCCGAACCCGCCGCGGTCACCCGTGGGAGCCGGCCCCGCACGGCCCGAGGGCGCACCTGGGGCCCGTACGGGCCCCAAGATCCCCCCGGCCCGACCCCGTGACCCCGCCCGGTCACTCCGGCCGGCTCCGTCACCCGGTCCGGTCCCCGTCATGCGGCGGGCACCGGTCCGAGCGTCAGCGGGTCGGCGCGGTCTTGAGCCAGGCGAGCGCGGCCTTGTGGTAGTTGATGGCGAACTCCAGCGCGGCGGCGCCGTAGGTGTCGCCCTCGGCCTTCACCTGGCGCGCCTGCTCCCGGACCTCGGCCAGCGCCTTGGTGTGCGCCTCGGTGGCCTTCTCGTACAGTTCCTTGAGCGCGGCGGCGCTGTGGTGCGCGCCGAACGCGACGCGCAGGGCGACCGGGTTGCGCAGCGACTCCATGCCCGGGTCCTCGGCCAGCCACCGGGCGAAGGCCCGCTTGCCGGCGGGAGTGATCGAGTAGGGCTGGCTGGCCCGCGGGCCGGGCTTGCCCATCTTCACGTAGCCCATCTCGGCGAGGGCGGGGAGCTCCCGGTAGACCTGGCTGCGCGTCATCGACCAGTACGGTCCCAGCCGACGCTCGGCGGCCGCCATCAACTGGCCACCGGTCATCGGCCCTTCATGCAGCAATCCGAGCAGAGCCGCCGCTGTCGCGTTCACTGTGTCTGCCATAGTCCCTACGCTGCCACCAATCTGATTCTGTGTCCAGGTTTTCATGGATTGTAATCCACAGTGCACTGTCCCGACTGGACCGTCCCACGGCGACTGTCCCCATAGGCGTCCGTAGCGTACCGGTCACGTGGCGACCCGCAGGTCGATCGACCAGCACCCACGACCGCGACCCGGGGGGCGCGCCGGGGCGAGGCCGGGCCCGGCGCCGGAGATATTCGCCTGGCAGCTTCGGCATACCCGTGTAATGCTGTAATCACAGCAACGAGGTAAAGCGCTGCAACGAGGTAAGGGGTGCAACGATGTACGACCGTGTCTGGGGCCGGGGGCGCGGGGGCCGGCACGCCGAGCCGCCGCCGACCGACGATGCGGTGGAATGGATCAGCGCCACGCTGCCGCCGGAGTGGTTCATCGGGCCGCCGGAGGTGACGATCGATCGCGACGAGATCGTGATCGTGGGGACGCTGCCGCCACCGCCCGTACCGGAGGGGGCGAGCGACGCCGACCGGGCCGCGGCCGAACAGGCCCACATCGCCGCCTTCCGGGAGGAGACCCGCGATCACCGGGTCCGGCTGGCCCAGCACCTGGAGCACCGGTACCGGCGCAAGGTCGCCTGGGGCGCCATCAGCGGCGGGACCCGCCAGATGTTCAGCACCTACTCGGCGCCGGTCATGACCCGGCTCCGCCAGCCGGAGCGCCAGGTCCTCGACACCCTGGTCGACGCTGGCGTGGCCCGGTCGCGCTCCGAGGCGCTCGCCTGGTGCGTTCGCCTCGTGGGTGAGCGCGGCGACGAGTGGCTCAGCCAGCTGCGCGCGGCGATGGGCACGATCGAGGAGCTGCGCCGCCGCGGCCCCACCGCCGCCGAGGCCTGACCCGACCGCGGCAACCGCACCCGGGGCCGCCGGGCGGGTCAGCCAGCGTGGCGAGGAGCTCGCCGGCCCGGGTGCGCCGGGCCGGCGAGCCGGGACGTTACGGGCGGGTGAGCAGGACGCTGCCCGCGCTAGGAGCGGGTGAGCAGGACATCGTCCAGCTCCTCGGGCGAGTCGCCCTCGAGCCCGTCCAGCCCTTCGACCGTGGACAGCTGGGTCGGCGTCCACACGGTCGCCGACGACGCCGACCCGACAAAGTCGGCCGGGTCGTACTTGCTGATGCCGAGCCGGCGCAGCGTCGTCCACAGCGGGGCGAGCGCGGCGTCGGGGTCGTACGCGAACTCGCTCTCCCGCACCCGCCAGAACCGCCACCCGGCCCGCTGCAGCTCCCGCTCCCGATCCAGGTCGGCCGCGTGCTGCTCCGGCGTGCCCGGCCAGACCTGCCCGTCGCAGCCGATCGCCAGCCGGCCCTTGGCCCCGGTCACGACCAGGTCGATGGGCCGGCCGTTGACCTGCACCTGGGGGGTCACGTGGTACCCCTTGGCGGCGATCCGGCAGAACACGCGCTGGTCGAACAGCGACCGGAACGCGGGGTGCGGCTCGTCCGGGGTCACGTCCCGCAGCGGCTCGGCCACCAGCGCCGGCGGCGGGTTGAGCACGTACGACAGCAGCGACGCCCGCAGGTCGTTCGGGCTCAGCTGGTCCAGCCCCACCGAGTGGAACAGCCACATCTGGTCCCGGGCCCGCGACGCGGCCACGTTGAACCGCCGCTGCCACTCGGTCCCGGTGATCGCGGCGCGCTTCTCGGCGATCACGAGCGAGATGAAGATGATGTCGCGCTCGTCGCCCTGGAAGTCCGGCGGCGTCCCCACGCGCAGCCGGCGGGCCTGCCACTCGGCCGGGTCGATGCGCTCGAGCAGCAGCCGGTGCAGCAACTGCACCTGGCCGGTGCCCTGCAGCACGACCACGCCCATGGTCTTGTCCTTGTAGGCGGGGTCGGCCAGGCACTGCTCGATCTGGCTCACGATCGCCTCGGCCTCGACCGGGTTGCGCAGCCGGGTGTTGCTGCCCTCGGTGAACGCCCCCTCCACCCGGACGGCCCGCAGCGGCGGGAGCCGGTCGGCCCCGAACTGCCGCAGCGGCACCAGCGGCTCGTCCGCGTAGAACTGCCGGGACGAGAACTCGATGATCTCGGGCATGCACCGGAAGTGCTCGCGCAGCGGGATCACCGCGCCGAACCGGGTGCGCAGCAGGTCGAACAGGCTCGACCGCGGGGTGAACGCGTCGCGCAGGTAGCCCGGCAGGTCAGGCAGGTACGAGGTGAGCTTGCTGAAGATCGGCTCCAGCTCGCCGAGACGAACCTGCGACGGGGCACACTGCTTGTCGTCCCCGACCACGATCACCCGCGGCGCGAGCCAGAGCAGGAACAGGTCCTCGATGCTCGCCTGGCTGGCCTCGTCGACGATCACCACGTCGAACGAATCGCGGATCGGGGCGAGCGTCTCCAGCACCACGTCGAGCGGCATGATCCAGGCCGGCACCGCGTTGCGCGCCTCGCGCATGGCCTGCCGGGCCAGACCGCGGAACTTCGACGCGTACTTGCCCGTGCCCTTGCCGAGCGACCGCATGTGCTGCTCGTACGCCTGCAGCGCCTGGGCCTGGTGCGCCGTCATGCGCCGCAGGCAGTGCCCCCACGCGCGCAGGGCGGCCAGCGACGCGTTTTCCTGACGCAGCCGCGCCATGGTGTCGTTCAGCTCCGCCTCAAGCTTCTGCTCCCGGCCGGGCTGACGCTGCCGCTGGAAGAAGGTGTTGGCCCGGGCCCAGGCGAACGCCTCATCCCAGTGGGCGATCCGGTCCGTCCACTCGGGATTGTCCGCGGTCGACTCGAGCAGCTCGGCCAGCGCTGGGTGACGCTCCCGCAGCCGGTCGCGCAGCTGCTCGCAGGCCGCCTGCTCGGCGATCTCCTGCGCCACCGCCGCCAGGCGGGACAGCGCGCGGCCGTAGGCGTCGACGTCGCGCGCCAGCACGGCGTCGGCCGCCTGGGCCAGCTCCGGCGGCGCGTGCTCGGCCTTGGCGTCGGCGGCCAGGCGGTCGGCCACGGCGACCAGGCGGGCCGAGGCAGCGTCCGTCTCCAGGCGCAGCCGTACGCCCTCCAGCGCGTCGATGAAGTCCTGCCACTCGGCCGGGCTGGTCAGCGGGAGGAACGACTCCGTGGTCGCCAGCGCGGTGCGGATCTCGGTGACCGCGGCGAGGAACCGCTGCACGAGATCGAGCCGGGCGTACAGGTCCACCACCCGGGCCACCGACTGGTGCACCGACTCGTCGGGAGCGCCGACGACGGTGGCGCCCACGATCGTGAAGCCGCGGCCGACCGTCTCCATGGTCGCCTGCACCTTCAGCGCCCGGCACAGCAGGTCCACCTGCTCGGGCGTGGTCACCGAAAGACCGTCCACTGTGGCCCGTTCGAGGACCGGCTCGGCCGCCCGCTGCTCGCTGGACTTGAAGGCCGAGCGCAGCTTGCCGCCACCGGCCAGGTACTCGTGCAGGGCCTTGACCACCTCGTACCGCGCGGTCGGCGTGCCCGGCGCCCCGGCCCGCACCACGATGTCCCGGAAGCCCAGCTCCCCCAGCGCCTGCTGCGCCTCGGTGAGCTGGGCCCGCCCGGCCGCGATCTGCGCCCACAACGCTCCGTTGTGCCCGCCGAGGCCGTCCCGAATGGCCCGGACCGCCCAGTCGTCCAGGCTCCACGCCTGGGCATCTAGCGGCAGGCCGAGCAGGCTGGTGAGCTGCCGCGCGCTCTCCACCTTGGTCCGCAGCCGGGTGAGCATGGCCTCGTCCAAACTGGACAGATGCCGGGACACCTCGGTGGCCCCCTGCTCAGCCACCTGCCGGGCCTTGGCCTCGGCCGCGACCAGCTCGGTCAGCTCGGCCACGCTCGGGTAGTCGTCCACCGACACCGGCCGCTGATTCGTCCGGGCCAGCCGCTCCGGGGTCTGCGTACGCAGCAGCCGCAGCAGCTCGGCCGCCTCCTCCGCGGTCAGCGGCAGCCCGTCGGCGAAGGACGGGGCATCGGCCAGCTCGGCCGGCAGCGGTACCGGGACCCAGCCCAGCCGCGGCGTCTGTTCCCGCAGCTTCGTCGCGATCTGCGCCAGCGTGCCCGAGTACCCCGGGGCCACCTCGGGGTGCACCACGGTCTCGGACTCGCGCAGCCGCTGGATGGCCTCGGTGAGACTCTCCACCTTGGACATCAGCTCGCGGCGGCGTTGCTCGCCCTTGGCCACCTCCCGGTCGTGCGCCGCCGGGTCGAACGAGGCGTAGCGGGTGGACATGGCCTTGACACTGCCCTCGAGCTCGGCCGAGCCGCCCCGGTCGAGGTCGGTGATGGAGACGCAGAGCTTGGCCACCTCGGGCGGTAGCTTGTCGCGCAGGACGCGCAGCGCCTGCGCCTTCTGGCTGGTGACCAGCACCCGCTGACCCTGCGCCAAAAGGGCCGACATGAGGTTGGCGATCGTGTGGGTCTTGCCGGTGCCGGGCGGCCCCTGCACCACCACGCCGTTGTTGCCGCGCAGGCGCTCCATGATCCGCATCTGCTCGGGGTTGGCCGGCAGCGGGAAGAGCGGATCGGCGCCCAGCACCTCGCCGCTGGTGGCGCCCTCCTCCTCCAGCCAGGCCAACCGCTCCTCGGCCTCCATCGAGGTGACCAGCTGGGCCAGACCCAGCGGCGCCTGCGCCTTAGGGCCGCGCAGGGCCCGCAGCATCGCGTCGTAGTAGCCGATCAGGCTCGCCCGCTCGCGCCGGCGGAGCACCACGGCCGGGGCGAGGCGGACCTCGGGCCGGCCCAGCACCTCCTCGTCCACCCCGGACGTCGGCACCGGTTGGGGCCGCCAGTCGGCGATGAAGGGCGTGTCCACGTCCAGCGCCTTGTCGGCCCAGGTCTTGACCAGGCCCTCGCCATCGACGAGCGGCGTCACCACCGCCTCGTCGCGGATCTGGTCGTGGACCCACTCCACCCGGGTCGGGTCGTAGCCGACCTCGCCGTCGAGCAGCTCGCGGTCCTGCGCCCGGGTCGCGGCATCCGGGTCGATGATCAGCCGCACCTCGTCCTTGGTCGCGTCGATGACCGCGATGAGGCGGGTGGTGAAGAGATGGTTGCGGATCACCGTGCCGGCCGGGGTCCGCCACGTCAGCAGGCCGAAGCCGAGCACCAGCTCGTACTGGTCCTCCTGCTCGGCCACCAGGTGCGCCGCCTGGGCGAGCCCTTCGTACCAGGTACGGTACGGCTTCTGCTTGCGGTCCCGCGCCGCCCACGCCTTCCAGATGTCGAGGTAGGTGTAGTACGCCTCGACGACGCTGGCGTCCCGCTCCACCACGCCGGAGCGGGTCTTGAGCCCTTCCGCCGTGCGGACCTCGACCCAACCCGACCCCTTCTCCTTGAGCGGCGGTTCCCGCAGGTCGGAGTTGAGGAGATCATCGCGATCCAGGAAGCCGGTGAGCTTGGCCGGCGGAGGCGGCGGCGCGACCTGGCGGAAGCGGGGGACGGCCAGCAGGACGTCGCCCGGGCCGGCGTCGTGGTTGACGGTCACGCCGTCGGGCAGGCTGTCCAGCCAGAGCACCTGCTTGTACTCGCCTACATCGACGACCCGCTTCTGCCGCGCCATCGCCACATCGCGGAGGAACTCGACGAGGCTCGCGGTCGTGGCGATCAGCTCACGATCCTTCGACCGGGTCGACGACATCCTGGCTACATCCTCCCAGCAGTGTCGCGGTGGCGGTGCCACGTGGCACCGCGCTGGGCACCCGACGCACACGGCACCGAGTCCATCACGGTAGCCGAGCAGTGCCCGGGAACCCGGTATCAGACGCGCAGCACGGGCAGCGTGTCGAGGCGGTGCGTGTAGTGATCAGCGAGGCCCGCGAACCGGGACGCGGCCTCGGGACGGACCTGCTCGGTCCAGGCCTGGCGGAGGCTCTCCGCCGTCTCGGCCACCAACTCGGACGCCCATTGTCCACCGAGGCCGTACGGTCCCACCAGCCGGGTCAGGTGGTCCACCGTGATCTCCCCCGCCACCCGTTCCCCGGCCAGGCTGAGCGCCAGTGGCTGGTAGCGATACCGGGAGTAGACGGTGAGCGAGTGAAAGTCGTAGACGGGAGCCAGCGTAGGTGTCCGGCCATCCGGATACAGCAATGCCCAGTTCTTGAGGTGGGCATCGGTGTTGCCGACGACCAGCATCGCCACCAGCCGACGGACGTAATCCCGCAACCCGGCCTCGCCCGTCAGGGCATGGATGACCGCGCCGAGCGAGTCGTACGTCGCCCCCGACTCGCTGTACTTGAACGTCGGGGCCACGTCGGCGACCTGGGCCATGTCCTCGACATGGACCGGCCCGCGCCGCGTACGGTCAAACCGCTCGGTGAGGAAAACCTCCTCGTCCGGCTCAACCAGCCCGGGTGGGATGCCCTGGATGTCGGCCGCCTTCACCAGCAGCGTACGTGGAACCGGGAATCCGGCCGCCCGCAACCATTCCAGCGTCAGGTACTCGTTGACGGGCAGGTGCGGCGCCGAGCGGTCCGGCAGCTTCGCGACCCACCAGCCGCCACCTCCGCGAACCCGGGTCGTCAGCTTGTCGCTGGCGATGCTGAACTTGAGCTGTACGCCGGCCAGCGAGTGTCGCAAGGGCTCATCGTCGGTCGGCGCCGGCGGTACGGTCGGGGTCGCGAGATCATCGTCCGGCTCGACGTCCGCGTGCACCGTCACTGCCCCGGGCAGGCTCCGGCCGAGCCGCAGCAGCAGGGTGAAGTCACCGATGTTGCCCCCACCCAGCTCGCGCACGATGTGCTGGCGCAGCGCTCCTTCGGGCAGCAGATTGGCGAACCACGCAGGCAGCCCCACCCGGGCCCGCCGCACGGTGGCCGGGTCATCCTCGAAGATCTGGCCCAGAACCTGGTGGTCGGGTGCGGCCAGATCGTCTTCATAGATGAATCGCGACCCCCCACGGTCGTAGATCAGCACGCCCACCCGTCGGCCATGCAGGCGGACCTCGGCTTCGCTCGCTCTCGCCATCTACCCGGCTCGCAGGATCTCCGACACAGCCTTGCCGTCGCGAGCCCCCCACTCCGCCATGCGACGGACGTGCGCCTCGATGGCCCGCGCCACCGCCTCGCCTCGCCGCTGGAAGAACTCCTCGTATCGCCCCTCACGCAGGTATCGCTGCGACGTCTCATCGATCAGGTGACTCTGGGCGACCTCCGGGTCCGCGGTCGCCAACGCGTTCCGCAAATCGTCGTCACTCAGCTCGGGCGCCACAACGGTGACCAGGTTGGCGAACGTTTTCGGGCCATCGACCACGATCATCCGCCATGGCTCCTCGCGAGCCATGAGATCGTTGACATCAACGGCATGCCCGTCGCTCAGCTCCCGAGGGCCTACGGCGAGCAACGCCAAGACATTCACGATGCCCGCTTCGCCGCTCACGCGCAAATCACCGCTCACGCGTAGATCAACCTTGAGCGGCGGCCGGTCAGGAACTTGCTCAAGGAGAAGCTCAGCCGCCGACAGCCCATCACGGGAGCCGAAGGCGTCTGTGTCGATCCGAACTATGACTCGGTCGTTGTATCGCCATGTGAGATCTCGCCACACCCATCTCTTCAGAAGCGTGGCAGACCGTCCCTCTGGCCGCCCGAAGTGGCGGATGTACCGGACCAGCGTCTTGAGCACGTCCAAGTCGTGCAGAAGCCGGATATGCGGGATTAGGGCGACCTGCTGCAGGAACTCCACCGCATGCCGGAGAGCGGTGGCCACACCATGAAAGACCTCACGGCGCTCCTCGACGGAGGAGAACGCCTCGCGCACTCCCACATCACGCCCGTCGTCCAAGTAGGCCTTGACACACGCGAGCGCAACGCTCTCAGAGATGCTGCCGAAATTGAGCTGCGCCGGCAGGTTCGCCAGGTAACGGAGGTCGATGCCCGACTGCTCGGCCGTCCCCATGTGAAGCGCCTGGAACACCTCAGCTTGCGTGAGCGGTCGACCAGTTGTGTTAATACGAGCGAATATCTCCATCAAATCTAGCTCATCGGCAGAGGTGACCACGTAGGCGGGAATCTGATATTCACGGATAGCCTTGGCGGTCTGCTCAACGAGCGCCATCGACTCCTCGGTCAACCACGCCTCGTTCTCGCGCATCCACCGCAGCAGCCGGGCCGTGTCGGCGAGGATGCTGACCGGCAGCCAGGACGCCGGGATCTCCTGCCGAGGGCCGGCCGTGTGAAAGCTCCCCGACTCCACATCCAGGTGCACCCGGAACCGATCGTCCACGGTGGTCTCCGCCGCGACGAGGCCGCTCACCAACGCGGTGATGCGCTGCTGACCGTCCACGACCCACAGCGCCGAGTCCAGGGCCGGGGCATCGACGTCGACCGCGCCAACCCGAAGCGTCTGGGCGGGTGCCGGTCGGCGCCACAGGAGAAGGTTGCCGATCGGATAGCCCTTGGCCACGCTGTCGAACAGCGCCACCACGTCGCGCGAGTCCCATTTGAAGCCGCGCTGGAACGGCGGGATCCGCAGCACGCCCGAGCGGACCTCGGCGACAAGATCCAACGGCGTGCGGTACTCGATCTGCGGCCTGCCCAACACGGCCACGCGCCACCTCCTCACGCCTTCCCGACAGCCTAACGGCTGGGACGAACGAGCCGACGAATCGACGCGGACGGGTGGCCGCGCCAGCTCATGTCAGACTGCGTCGGCCCATGTAGGACTGCGTCAGCTCATGTGGAGGCGTCAGGCCATGTGCGGGTACCGGTAGTCGGTCGGCGGGACGAAGTTCTCCTTGATGACGCGGGGCGTGATCCAGCGAGCCAGGTTGTGCCAGGAGCCCGCCTTGTCGTTGGTGCCGCTGGCCCGGGAACCGCCGAAGGGCTGCTGGCCCACCACGGCCCCGGTCGGCTTGTCGTTGATGTAGAGGTTGCCGGCGGCGTAACGCAGCACCTCGGTCGCCCACGCGATCGCCCGCCGGTCGGTGGCGAAGATCGCACCCGTGAGGCCGTACGGCGCGGCCGACTCCGCCTGGCGGACGACCGACTCGAAGTCCGCGTCGTCGTACACGTACACCGACAGGATCGGCCCGAAGTACTCGGTCACGAAGATCTCGTCGGTGGGGTCGGTGCACTCGACAATCGTGGGCCGCACGAAGTAGCCCTCGGAGTCGTCGGCGGTGCCGCCGGCCAGCACGGTGTACGTCGGGCTGTTCCGGATGCGGTCGAGCACCCCGCACAGGCGGTCGTACGAACGACGGTCGATGACCGCTCCCCCGAAGTTGCCGAAGTCCATCACGTCGCCGTACGTCAGGCTCTCCGCGGTCGCCACCAGGCGGTCGCGCAGCCCACCCTCCCACAGCGAGCGGGGCAGGTAGGCCCGGGAGGCGGCCGAGCACTTCTGGCCCTGGTACTCGAAGGCACCGCGGATGAGCGCGGTGTGCAGCGCGTCCACGTCGGCGCTGGGGTGCGCGATCACGAAGTCCTTGCCCCCGGTCTCCCCCACGATGCGCGGGTAGGAGCGGTAGCGGTCGAGGTTGTCGGCGATGCCGCGCCACAGGAGCTTGAACGTGGCCGTGGAGCCGGTGAAGTGCAGTCCGCCGAAGTCCGGATCGGCCAGCGCCACCTCGCTCACCGCCGGACCCCGCCCGGTGACCAGGTTGATCACGCCGGGCGGCAACCCGGCCGCCTCGAGCAGCCGCATGGTGTAGTGCGCGGCCAGGCCCTGGGTCACCGACGGCTTCCACACCACCGTGGCCCCCATGAGGGCGGGCGCCGTCGGGAGGTTGCCGGCGATCGCGGTGAAGTTGAACGGGGTGATGGCGAGGACGAATCCCTCGATCGGTCGGTGGTCGGTCCGGTTCCAGGTGCCGCGGCTCGAACGAGGCTGGTCGGCGAGCAGCTGCCGTCCGAAGTAGACATTGAACCGCAGGAAGTCGATGAGCTCGCAGGCCGCATCGATCTCGGCCTGGTAGCACGTCTTGGACTGGCCGAGCATGGTCGCGGCGTTGAGCGTGTCCCGCCACCGGCCGGCCAGCATGTCCGCCGCGCGCAGAAAGATCGCGGCCCGCTCTTCGAAGGGCATCGACCGCCAGGCCGGCGCGGCCGCCTTGGCCGCGGCCACCGCCGCCGCCACGTCATCGGGCGTCGCCTCCGCCGTCACGCCGAGGACGTGGCGATGCCGATGAGGCTGGACCACGTCGATGCGGTCGCCCGACGCCATCCGTTGGCGGCCGTCAATGGTCATGGTCAAGTCGACCCGCTCGGCCGCGAGCTCGGCCAGCCGGCGCTGGAGCGAGGCCCGCTGGGGGGTGCCCGGCGCGTAGTCCACGACCGGCTCGTTGACCGGCTCCGGCACGGTGTACACGGCGTCCATTCCTGCCTGCCTCTCCACGGGTCGCTTCCCGGGGCACGCGCAGGCGCAGGGGCAGCGTCGGCGCGAACCCCGTCCCATCGTCGCACGGCAGCCGGCGCCCAGCAGGCCTCCGCGTAGGCTCTGGTCTCGTGGACGTTGCCGGAAACGCCGAGACCACAAGCGCCGGGACCACCGAGGACGAGCGCTCGACCGCCGCGGACCCGGACGCTGAGGCCACCAGCCTGGAGGGTTCGAGCCCGAACGCCGATGGCGAGACCACGCACCGGGTCGGGCGGCGGGCCGCCACGGCCCTCGCCGGCGTGGGTCTGGTGTGGCTCGCGGCGACCTTCGTCACAGCCCACGCCTCCGTGGTGGGCAACTCCGACGTCTACCCGGTGGCCCTCGGGGCGGCCGCCTTCGCCCTGCCCAATCTGGTCGCCGCCGCCCTCGTGGCCGGGGCGGCCGTCGGGACGGCCGTCACCTCATGGATCCGGTGGGCGGATCGTCCCGGGCGCCGGCTCATCCTCGGGCTCGGCGGCGGCATCGTGCTCGGTGCCGTCTGCGCCGGCCTGGTCGTCTTCGGGTACGGCACCAGCGGGGGCGTCACCGGCCTGGCCGTGACCGTCGCCCTGGCGGCCGTGCTCGGGGGTGCGGCCAACGCCGGGCCGCCGCCGGTGCTCGCGGCCGGCCTGCTCGGCACGATCGCCGCCCTGCTGCTGGGCCTGATCGCCGGGTTCGCCCAGCCGGACCTGGTGAACCTGTTCGGCGGGGACCGCGGGCTCGACGCCCAGGTCAACGCCACCTACACGGTCGCCTACCTGGTCGGGGCGGTCGCGGGGGTGGTGGCCGGCGGGGCGTCCTTCTGGCTGCTGCGCCGCTACGGGTCGCGGGCCTGGCCGTGGTACCTGCTCGCGGGGGTACTGCCCGGGGTCCTGCTGCTCGTCGCCGAGATGACGACCCGGATCGGCGGTGCCGGCCTGCTCAACCTCGTGCGCAGCCTGTCCGAGGGCGACCGGCTGACCGTGGACATCGCCTCCTTCGCCCGCCTGCGCAACGCCATGATCGTGACCTTCGTCGGTGGCCTGACCGCGATGCTGGCCGTCGGTCGAACGCTGCGCGCCCCGCGCTGACGCTCGGTGGTCAGGGCTTGTGTCAGGAAGGACGCCCTCCTGCGCTCCAGTGCCCAGGAAGGACGCCTTCCTGACGCCCGCGTGGCGCAACGGGCTGGCCGGGCCGCCGTGGTGTAGGACGGAACACGTCGACGCCCGGGGAGGCGTTGGGTTGAGGCGTACGGGCAGGACGAGGGAGGCGTTGTGGGGTCGGAAGCCGTGTCTCGGGTCTACCTCCCGGCGACGCTGGCCACGCTGCGACGCCTGCGCAGCGAGCCGTACGAGCTACCGACGGGCGTCCACGCGCACATGGTGACCGGGGCACTGCGGGAGTGGTACGCCGAGGGCGACGAGGAGGAACTGGAGTACGTCGCCTTCACCCGGGCCGCCCAGGAGTCGCTGGTCCTGCTGCACCGCGACCCCGAGGCGGCTCGCCGCCGGGTCGTGATCGCGGCCGACCTGCCGACCGCCGTCACCACCCGCGTCGACGACGAGCTGGGCTCGAGCGCGGTCTGCCTGTCGGCTCCGGTCACGTTCGCGCAGGTAGCGGCGATCCACGTCGACGACGCGGCCGCCGAAGCGGACGTACAGGCCGCGGCTGAGGCGGCCCTCGCGGCGGCCGCCGGTGACGAGGACGCGCAGTTCACCGTCTCGGGCGCCGAGGACCACGAGCTGCTGTGGTACGACCCGTCCGAGCTGGACGAGTTGCTGGGACGGTCGTAGCACCCGGCCGGAGCCACCACGGCGGTCCAGCCAGGCACCCCAGCGGGCCCCTGCCCAAAGCAACCCACGGCAAATGCAGGCATCCGGACGCAGGCGCGGTATCGTTCGCCCATGGCCGCCCGGTTCATGACCCTCGACGAGGTCGCCGAGGAGCTGGCCGTGACCAAGACCCAGGTCTACGCGATGGTCCGCGACGGCGAGCTGCCGGCCATCAAGATCGGCAAGAAGGGCCACTGGCGCGTCGAGCGGTCCAAGCTCGAGGAGTACATCGAGGCCAAGTACGCCGAGACGGCCGAGTACGTGCGCAACAACCCCCTCGTCGACTTGAGCGACGAGTAGAACGCCGTACGCCGTCTGCGCATCGGCCACCCGCCGACTCACTGGCCGATCCGGCCTCGCACTGAGCGACCCCGCCACCTCACCGGGCGATCGCCTCTCTCACCGGCCGACCCGCCGTCCCACCGGCCAACTCGTCAGCTCACCGGCCGGACCCGTCCGGCCTGACCCGCCAGCCGCCGGCCGTCGCCGGCTGCGTGCCACCGGCCGGGCTTGAGCGAACCACGCCGGTCCGGCCCGCCGGATCCCGCCGACTGAGGCCTTGTGGTCCGCACCGGACGCCTTCCGGTGGCCGTCGAGGTCAACCTGCGTCTGATCGGGCCCCCTCGTCATCCCCAGGCCAGTTCCACCGACCTTGCTTCAGTCCACCCGGGTCCCGGGTTCATCCCCGGTTCACCGCTCTCCCCCCGGCTGATCGGGCTCGCCACCGGCCACGACCAGCCCAGAGGTACCGAAAGCAACCGGAAGCAATCGAAGGCATCTTGCGGTCTGGTCACTTGTCGACTAGAACTAACAACCACAAGCAACCGAAAGGAACCGCAAGGATCAGCGAACTACCGGGGGGGTACGCCGTGACCGCGACGCTGACTCTGGACGCCGGAGAGCCTGTTACCGCGACCGCGCCGAGTCGCGGGCGCACCAGCGCCGAGCGGCGTCGGTCGGGAGCCGGCATCGGGAGCGCGACCGTCCCGGCGGAGCGGAGCCGACTCGGCGGGGCGTCGCCGACGCCCGCGCTCCGGATCAGCCCGGTGCCGCGGTGCGAGCCACTCAGTGATGAGGAGCGCCGATCAGGGCTGGTCGAGGTCGTCGACGTACCGGCCACCCGCCCCGCGCTGCCGTCGGACCTGGCGACGGGGGTGCAGGTACGACGGGGTTCGGGGGGCCGGGCCGACGCCGGTGCGTCGGCGACCGGAACTCTGGCCGGTGCCGGGGCACCGGTTCACCGGACGGCGGCGGGAGCGCGCCGCGTGGGCGGGGAGGTCGGCTCGATCCCGCCGCCGTCCCTGGTGGGCGTGGTGTCGCCCGACTTGAGCCCGGCAGCGCATGTTCCCCCTCCGCCCGCGATCAACGGAATGGACCTCCGGATCGCGGCGCGACGGCTGTTGTCCGCCTGCGTCGAGGTCCTGGGCGGCTTCCGGCCGGTCGCCCAGCTTCGGGCGTACTGCGCGCCCGAGCGATTCGACGCCATCGCCAACCGCCTGCTGCGACCGGTGAGCTCGGGCCGCGGCCACGGGGCCACGCGGACGTCCCTGATCATGAGTCGCTTGTCGCCGCCCCGGCCCGGTCGACCGGCCCGGGTGCGGGCCGAGGACCGGATCACGGTACGGCGCGTTCAGATATGCGACGTCATGGACGGAATCGCCGAGCTCGTCGTGGTGATGTCACGGCACAACAAGGTCTGGGCCATGACCCTGCGCATGGAGCGCAACCACGGCCGCTGGCTGTGCAAGCAACTCGACGTGTTGTAGGGGTCGGCGATACGTGCTGTAGGGGCGCGACGATCGATCGATCGAGTCTCCCGGAGCGCCCGTCGTGGCGTCTCGCCGCTGGCCCGCGACCCGAGCGCGGGAGCCACCGACAGCGGCCCTCAGCCGGCGGGCGCTCCGGGCCACCACGACAAGCCGGTCACGATCACACGCCCAGCCACGATCAGACGCCCCGTCACGATGGCAAGCCCTGTCCCGATCGCAAGCCCCGTCGCGATCGCAAGCGCAGTCACAGCCCGCGCCGGTCGATGACCGATGCCTCTCCTTGACATCGCGGATCTCTGCAAGCACTGATGCCGCCCGCGAGGGGCGGCATCAGTGCTTGATCATTGCGAAGTTGTCGCGGACCGGACGCCCAGCGATCGGCGAGCCCCGCCGAGGGTCACCGGGCGTTCGGAGCGCCGTGGCAGTGCTTGTACTTCTTGCCCGAGCCGCAGGGGCACGGCTGGTTGCGGGCCGGGGCCGAGCCGACCACCTGGCCCACCGCCGGACGCTTGGCTGCCGCCTGCGCGCCGGGTGATCCGGGCGAGACGAGCGGACGGCCGGCGGCGGGCCGGGCCGTCGCGCCGCGGGCACCCGCCCCACGGCCTCCCCGGGCGCCGTTCGTGGGCGTCCCCTCGCCCCGCAGCGCGGGCGGAGCCTCCTGTACCAGGACTGGGGTCTCGCCACGGCCGGCCTCGCCGTCAATCGACGGAGCGCTGTAGGTCAGCGGGACCTGGCGCTGCGGGCCCAGGGCCCGGCCGAGCAGCCGCGGCGCGGCGCCGACACCGGTCGCCTCGGTCTGCTCCGGCCGCACCTCGATACGGAAGAGCAGGCCGACCGTCTCCTCCTTCACGCCGTCCAGCATCTGCTGGAACATGTCGAAGCCCTCGCGGTTGTACTCGACCAACGGGTCCCGCTGGGCGTAGGCGCGCAGGACGATGCCGGAGCGCAGGTAGTCCATCTCGTACAGGTGCTCGCGCCACTTCTTGTCGATGACCTGCAGCAGCACCTGCCGCTCGAGCTCCCGCATGACCTGCGGGGTGATCTCCTCCTCGCGCTTGGCGTAGGCGGCGTGGATGTCCTCGGTCAGGCGGGCCTTGAGGAAGTCGGCGTCCATCGCCTGCCGGCCGCCGGCCTCCTCCTCCAGCTCCTCGAGGGTGATGCCCACGGGGTACAGCTGCGTCTTCAGGCTCGTCCAGAGCTGCTCCAGGTCCCACTCCTCGGGGTACCCGGTGGCGGTGGCGCCGTCGACGTAGGCCGCGACGGTCTCCTCCATCATGGCCAGCACCTGGTCGCGCAGGTCCTCGCCGTCGAGCACGCGGCGCCGCTCGGCGTAGATGACCTGCCGCTGCTTGTTCATCACCTCGTCGTACTTGAGCACGTCCTTACGGATCTCGGCGTTCTGCGCCTCGATCTGCGCCTGGGCGTTGCGGATCTGCCGGCTCACCATCTTCGACTCGATCGGCACGTCGTCGGGGATGTTGAGCCGGTCCATGATCGCCTCGATCGCGCCGGACCGGAACCGCTTCATCAGTTCGTCCTGCAGCGACAGGTAGAACCGCGACTCGCCGGGGTCACCCTGACGGCCCGACCGACCCCGAAGCTGATCGTCGATGCGCCGGGACTCGTGCCGCTCGGTACCCAGCACGTACAGCCCGCCGGCGGCGATGACCTCCTCGGCCTCCTCCTCGCACTGCTTACGCCAGCGCTCGATCGCGTCAGCCAGCGCGACCTCGTACTCCTCGGGCGACTCCTCCGGGGTGATGCCCCGACCCCGCAGCTCGGCGATCGCCAGCGCCTCGGGGTTGCCGCCGAGCAGGATGTCGGTGCCTCGACCGGCCATGTTGGTGGCGACCGTCACCGCCCCCCGGCGTCCCGCCTGGGCGATGATCTCGGCTTCCTTGGCGTGGTACTTGGCGTTGAGGACCTCGTGCGGGATGCCGCGCCGGCGCAGCATCTGGGAGATGATCTCGGAGTTCTCCACCGACACGGTGCCCACCAGCACCGGCTGGCCACGGTGGTGCCGCTCGACGATGTCCTCGACGACCGCGTTGAACTTCGCCTTGACGGTCTTGTAGATGACGTCGGGGTGGTCGACCCGGATCATGGGCCGGTGCGTGGGGATCGGCACCACGCCCATCTTGTAGACCTTCTGGAACTCCGCCGCCTCGGTCTGGGCGGTACCGGTCATGCCGGACAGCTTCTCGTAGAGGCGGAAGTAGTTCTGCAGCGTGATCGTGGCGAAGGTCTGCGTCTCCTGCTTGATCGGCACGCCTTCCTTGGCCTCGATGGCCTGGTGCATGCCCTCGTTGTAGCGCCGGCCGTAGAGGATGCGGCCGGTGAACTCATCGACGATCAGGACCTCGCCGTCGGCGACGATGTAGTCCTTGTCGCGGTGGAACAGCTCCTTGGCCTTGAGCGCGTTGTTGAGGTACTGCACCAGCGGCGTGTTCTCCGGCTGGTACAGGTTGTCGATGCCGAGCTGGTCCTCGACCTTCGCCACGCCCCGCTCGGTGATCGCCACCGTGCGCTTGGCGTAGTCGACCTCGTAGTCGCCGTCGCCGTCCTTGCCCGGCTGCAGCTTCTTCACCACGCGGGCGAACTCGGTGTACCACCGCGTCGACTGCTCGGCCGGGCCGGAGATGATCAGCGGCGTACGCGCCTCGTCGATGAGGATGGAGTCCACCTCGTCGACCACCGCGAAGTAGTGGCCCCGCTGCACCAGGTCCTCGGCGCGCAGCGCCATGTTGTCGCGCAGGTAGTCGAAGCCGAACTCGTTGTTCGTCCCGTAGGTGATGTCGGCCTGGTAGGCGGCCCGGTGCTCGGCCGAAGGGCGGTTGGGCAGGATCACACCCACCGACAGGCCCAGGAACTGGTGCACCTGGCCCATCCACTCGGCGTCGCGCCGAGCCAGATAGTCGTTGACCGTGACGACGTGCACACCCCGCCCGGTCAACGCGTTCAGGTAGACCGGCATCACGCTGGTGAGGGTCTTGCCCTCACCGGTCTTCATCTCGGCGATGTTGCCGAAGTGCAGCGCCGCGCCGCCCATGACCTGGACGTCGTACGGTCGCTGCCCCAACACCCGCGCCGCCGCCTCCCGCGCGGTCGCGAACGCCTCCGGCAACAGGTCGTCGAGGCTCTCCCCGTCCGCCAACCGCTGCCGGTAGATGTCGGTCAGCTCCCGCAGCTCGGCGTCGGTCAGGTCGGTGTAGTTGCCCTCGATCGAGTTGACCGCGTCCGCCAGGGCCTTGAGCCGGCGCAGGGTCCGGCCCTCTCCCGCACGCAGGATCCTATCGATGATCGACACGAGTGCTCCCTATTGCCCGGTATAGATCGAATTGCCGTCCGGGCCTCTGGTCATCAGTCAGCAACCCAGTGTGACCCGTCAACCCGCGACCCGCCACCTCGGGGGCCTCCGGAGTCCCGACGGGCGAGACCCGCTGCCCCGTAAAGAGTCTGGACGGGAGCGACATCACCACTGTGGTGCAGATCATCTCACGCGGCTGTGGTGTCAGGAAGGCGTCCTTGTTGGACAAAAGGCGTCAACAGGGCGTCCTTCCTGGCGAAGCCAGCAGCACCTTCCCCCGCAAAATCAAGGTGAGGCTAGGCTCACCTATGTGTCGGAGGTATTGGGGAGGACCACCGACCGCGAGGCCCCCAAGCCGGAGTCGTTGTCGCAGCTGTTGGGCGGCGCCCGGGCGGCGTGGGACGCCACGATTCCTGTCGTCGCGTTCGCGGTCGGGTGGTACGCAGCGGGCCGCAACGTGGTCTGGGGCTCGGGAGTTGCCGTCGCCGTCGCGCTCGTCGTCGCCGTCTGGCGCTGGCGTCACGGTGTCCGTCCGCGGGCGGTGCTGCTGGGCATCCTCGGTGTCTGCGTAGCCGCCGCGATCGCCATCTACACGGGCCGCGCCGAGGACTTCTTCCTGCCCCGACTGGTCTCCAACGCCGCCAGCGCCGTGGCCTGGGCGCTGTCGATCGTGCTGCGCTGGCCCCTGCTGGGCGTCGTGGTCGGCGGCGTGCTCGGGCAGCGGACCCGGTGGCGGCGTGACCCCGCGCTCCTGCGGGCCTACAGCCGGGCCAGCTGGGTGTGGGTCGGCCAGTATCTGACCCGGCTCGCGGTTTTCATCCCGCTGTGGGCCGCCGGTGCGGTCGCCGCGCTCACCTGGGCTCAGGTCCTGCTGAGCTGGCCGCTCGTGGCCGCGGTCATCGCGGCCAGCGGGGTCGTGCTCTGGCGCAGCCTCCCGGCCGGACACCCCGGTCTGCGCCACCCCGTCACCGAGCCCCACGCCGACACGGAGCCCCACACCGGCACGGAGCCCCACACCGGTACGGAGCCCGACGCTGGCGCGAAGCCCAACGCCGGCACCGGTGTGGAACCAGCGACGAAGCGGCCATGACCCACCCGCAGACCGATCAGCCGACGCCAGCCCGCGGGGTCTGGCGCGAACGGCACCGCCAGTGAGCACGAACACGGCCAGCCCACGGCGTCCGGTGAGAACGAAGCGGCCGCCCGGGAGGATGACCCGGGCGGCCGCGACGTACCGTTCGGCGAAGCCGGCTACATCCCGGCGACGTCGGCCTGCTTGGCCCGCACAGCCTCGGCGGCCTCGCGCAGCGCGGCCAGCTCGCTGTCGGTGAGCGGGGTCTGCACGACCCGGCGTACGCCGCCGGCCCCGAGCTCGGCCTGCACGCCGAGGTAGACGCCCGAGATGCCGTACTCGCCGTCGACCCAGGCGCAGACCGGAAGCACCTCGCCGGTGTCCAGGGCGATCGCCCGCGCCATCCGGGCCGCGGCCGCGGACGGGGCGTAGTAGGCCGACCCGGTCTTCAGCAGCGCCACCACCTCGGCCCCGCCGTTACGGGTGCGGACCACCAGCTCCTCGATCTTCTCCGGCGACAGCAGCTCGGTCAGCGGCCGGCCGTCCACTGTGCACTGCGACGGCACCGGCACCATGGTGTCGCCGTGCGAGCCGAGCGTCAGCGTCTTGACCGACTTCACCGGCACGCCCAGCTCCTCGGCCACGAAGTGCGTGAACCGGGCGGTGTCGAGCACGCCCGCCTGGCCGAGCACCCGGTGACGCGGGAACCCGGTGGCGATCTGGGCCAGCGCGGTCATCTCGTCGAGCGGGTTGGAGACCACGATGACCACGGCGTTGGGCGCGTGCTTGGCGATGTTCTCCGAGACGCCCCGCACGATCTTCGCGTTGACCTCGAGCAGGTCCATGCGGCTCATGCCGGGCTTGCGGGGCAGGCCCGCGGTGATGATGACGATGTCCGAGCCCGCGATCGCCTCGTAACCGCCGCCCTCCGGCGTCGTGGTGACCCCGACGACCTTGGTTTCGAAGCCCTCGATGGACCGGGACTGGTTGAGGTCCAGGGCGAGGCCCTCGGGCTTGCCCTCGATGATGTCGGTCAGCACGACCGTGTCGAAGATGTCGTACTCCGCCAGACGCTGGGCGGTCGTGGAGCCGTAGAAGCCGGCGCCGACTACCGTGATCTTGCCGGCGCGCGGGCGGTCCTCAGCATTGCTAGCCATTGTGTGGACTTCCCGAGAGTCGTAGGTGGACTGCCGTTTCGAGCACCCTAACCCGAACGCCGGGCGGCAGCGCCTTCCGCGAGAGCTACGACATTCGTGAGAAGCATCGCTCTGGTCATCGGCCCGACCCCGCCGGGCACGGGCGCGAAGTAGCCGGCGACCTCGGCCACCGCGGGGTCCACATCACCCACCAGCCGGGACTTGCCGTCCGCGCCCGTGACGCGGGTGATGCCGACGTCCAGCACCGCTGCCCCGGGCCGCACCATGTCCGGCGTGATGAGCCCGGGCACCCCGGCCGCTGCCACCACGATGTCCGCGCGGCGGGCGTGCGCGGCCAGATCCCGCGTGCCGGTGTGGCAGGTCGTCACGGTGGCGTTCTCGCTGCGCCGGGTCAGCATGAGGCCGAGCGGCCGGCCCACCGTGGTGCCGCGGCCGACCACCACCACGTCGGCGCCGGCCAGGGGCACGCCGTGGCGGCGCAGCAGCTCGATCACGCCGTACGGCGTGCACGGCAGCGGTCCGGGCGCGCCGAGCACCAGCCGGCCCAGGTTGACCGGGTGCAGGCCATCGGCGTCCTTGTTCGGGTCGACCCGCTCGAGCACCCGCTGCTCGTCCAGCCCGCGGGGCAGGGGAAGCTGCACCAGGTAACCGCTGCAGGCCGGGTCGGCGTTGAGCTCGTCCACCACCGCCTCGACCTCGGCCTGGGTCGCGTCGGCCGGCAGGTCACGGCGGATCGAGACGATGCCCACATCCGCGCAGTCGGCGTGCTTGAGCCGCACGTACGCGTGGGAGCCCGGGTCGTCCCCGACCAGGATGGTCCCCAGGCCCGGGGGCCGCCCCGCGTCGGCCAGGGCCTTGACCCGTACGCGCAACTCGTCCTTGATGGCCGCCAGGGCCGCCTTGCCGTCGAGGATCTGTGCCGTCACGGTGCGAGCCTAGGCGATCGGTCAGTGGGCGAAATGCCGGGTGCCGGTGAGATAGAGCGAGATGTTGGCTTCCCGGGCCGCCGCGATGACCTCCTCGTCGCGCACCGAGCCGCCGGGCTGCACGACCGCGGCCACGCCCGCCTCGATGAGGATGCGCAGCCCGTCGGGGAACGGGAAGAACGCGTCCGAGGCCGCCACCGATCCGGCCGCCCGGTCCCCGGCCCGGGTCACCGCGAGCCGGGCCGAGTCGACCCGGTTCACCTGACCCATCCCGACCCCGACCGTGGCCCCGCCGCGGGCCAGCAGGATGGCGTTGGACTTGACCGAACGCACGGCCCGCCAGGCGAAGGCGAGGTCGGCGAACAGGTCCCCGGTCACGCCCGGACCGGCCACCAGCCGCCAGGTGCTGGGGTCGTCGCCCGGCGCGTCGATGCGGTCAGCCGTCTGCACAAGTACCCCGCCGCTGATGGCGCGCAGCTCCACGGGATCCGGATTCCACTGTGGAGCCTTCAGGATGCGCAGGTTCTTGCGCTTGGCCAGGATGTCCACGGCACCGTCCTCATAGGACGGCGCGATGATGACCTCGGTGAAGATCTCGGCCACCTGGTTGGCCATCTCCACCGTCACCGGCCGGTTGGCCGCAATGACGCCCCCGAAGGCGGAGACCGGGTCGCACGCGTGGGCGAGCCGGTGGGCGGTCGCCACATCGGGCCCGATGGCGATACCGCACGGGTTGGTGTGCTTGATGATCGCCACGGCCGGCTCGGCGAAATCGTGCACCGCGCGCCAGGCGGCGTCGGCATCGACGTAGTTGTTGTACGACATCTCTTTACCGCCGAGCTGCTCGGCCTGGGCCAGGCCGGCGGGCGCAGCGTGATCGACGTACAGGGCCGCCCGCTGGTGCGGGTTCTCGCCGTAGCGCAGCACGGTCGCCCGGTTCCACGCGCGCCCGCCGAAGGCCGGCCACCAGGCGTCGTCGGGAACCGTCTCGCGCGGAGTGTCCTTCAGCGCGTCGCGCACGTCGATGGTCGCGAACCACTCGGCCACCGCCACGTCGTAGGCCGCGATGTCGGCGAAGGCCCGGGCGGCCAGACGCCGGCGCTGAGTGAGCGTGAGGCCGCCGGCGGCCAGGCCGGCGATGACGTCCGGATAGGACTCGGGCGAGGTCACCACGGCCACGCTGTGGAAGTTCTTGGCGGCGGCGCGCACCATGGCGGGCCCGCCGATGTCGATCTGCTCGACGACGGCGTCATCGTCGGCGCCGGAGGCGACCGTCTCCTGGAACGGGTAGAGGTTGCTCACCAGCAGGTCGAAGGCGGCGATGCCGAGCTCGGCCAGTTGAGCCGCGTGCTCGGGCTTGCGCAGGTCGGCTAGCAGGCCCGCGTGCACCCCGGGGTGCAGCGTCTTGACCCGGCCGTCCAGCACCTCCGGGAAACCGGTGACCTGCTCCACGCGCGTCACCGGGACGCCGTACGACTCCACTGCGGCGGCCGTGCGCCCGGTCGACACGATCTCGACGCCCGCGCCGTGCAGCGCGCGGATCAGCTCCTCGAGCCCCGTCTTGTCGTAGACACTGACCAGGGCCCGACGGATCGGCCGACGCCCCTCGTCGCTTCCGAGCGTGGTCACCCGATCGTCACCTTTCTTCCCTTGATGGTCCAACCCTCACGCACCAGCCGGCCCACGTAGTGCACCAACTGACGGCGTTCCGCCGCCTTGATCCGCTCGGTGAGCGTCTCCTCCGTGTCATCGTCGTGGACCGGCACCGCCACCTGCGCGACGATCGGGCCCGTGTCCACGCCCTCGTCGACGAAGAACAGGGTCGCGCCCGCCACCTTGACGCCGTACTCGAGGGCGTCGCGCGGGCCGTGGATGCCGGGAAACGCCGGCAGCAGGGAGTTGTGGGTGTTGAGGTAGCGCCCCTGGTAGGCGGCGAGAAACTCCCGGCCCACGAGCTTGAGGAACCCCGCAGAGATCACCAGGTCCGGCTCGTACTGGGCGCAGTGCCGGGTCAGCGCGGCGTCCCACTCCTGGCGGGTCGGGTAGTCGCCCACCCGACAGACGAAAGTAGGTACGCCGGCCTTCTCGGCCCGGTCCAGCCCGGCGATGCCCGACCGGTCGGCGCCCACGGCCACCACCTGGGCGCCGTACGCCGGGTCCTCACAGGCGTCGAGCAACGCCTGCAGGTTGGTGCCCGAACCGGAGACCAGAACCACCAACCGGGCACGGGAGGTACGACCCGGCCCGATCGGCGCCGGGGCGCCCACGTCGAGGCCACCGCTCACGCGCGCCACAGTACTGAACCACCTGTGCCACCGGACCGAGCGCCCACCGTGTCGCCCGACTTGTCACCATTTGTGGGGATAGTCGCGCGACATGCCGCCCTCAGCAATCGCTCAGTCACTGCGTGACCACGCTCTGAGCCGATACTCTGCCGATCATTGCGCCACCGCACGACGCCGCCGTCCGTGCCGGTGCCGACCTTGTCACCTTCACGAAGGAGTCCTGATGGCACAACCTGGCTACGGTCAGCCGGCCCCGAGCACTCAGAACAACACGCTCGGCCTCCTGGCGCTGATCCTCGGCATCGCCGCGATCCCGCTGACCTGTTGCTTCTACATCGGCGTTCCCGTCGGTATCGCGGCGATCGTGCTCGGCTACCTCGGCAAGCAGAAGGCCGAACGGGGCGAGGCCAGCAACCGCGGCCAGGCGGTGGCCGGTCTGATCTGCGGCGCGGTCGCCGTCGGGCTGGCCATCGTGCTGATCATCCTGACCGTGGTGCTCAGCATCAATCTCCCCGCCATGCCCTCCTGATCGTTCGATCCGCACCCCACCCGCGCCGTCGGCTCGGTGCCGGTGTCCTGGCCAGCGTGGCCGGTCACCCCGCCGGGCCGACGGCGCGATTCATTTCGCCCGCGCGACGAGACGTACGGTGGGCGGCGACGATCTTGGACGCAGGGACGACCCCGGGGCACATGAGCTCACCGGGAGATGACACGGAGGGCGCTTGGTGCGCAGGGCCCGCGCGGTCGTCCAGACGGCTCGCGGAGCGTCCGCTGCCGACGAAGATTGATCGGCCGAACGTACCGATCCCCGCCCATTTGATGGCTATTCGCCCCGGTTGCTAAAGACACGCTTTTCTCAGTTTTCCCTCAGGTCGTGACGGCCTTGACCGGACCCGCTAACCTCCCGTCGTTCCCGCGTCCTCTCCACGAGGGCGAAGGCGCATCCCCTCGATTCGAAGGAGTCTCGATGTCACAACCCGGCGCGCCGGTCTCCAACAACATGACCGCCTCGATCATCTCGATCTTCTTCTTCTGGCCCCTTGCCATCCCGGCGATCATGAACGCGTCGAAGGTGAACGAGCGCCTCGCGGCCGGTGACATCGCCGGGGCTCAGCAGGCCGCCGCGGAGTCGAAGAAGTGGTCGAAGCTCGCCTTCATCATCGGCGGCATCCTGTACGTGCTCTGCTGTGGCCTCTACCTCTTCATTTTCGTGCTCGCCAGCGCCGCCTCGTTCACGGCGTAATGGTCGACCTCACCGAGAGGGGGTGCCCCGCCCGGGGCACCCCCTCTCCTTTGCCGTCGGCTCGCGCGTGAGTACGGGTCGTCCGCTCGTGAGTACGCCGAAGCCCGCGCCGCTCACCGCCGCGGGCGGGCGAGCCACCGGCGCGTCGTGGCGCCCGCGACCGCGCCCACGCCGATGATCGCCGCGGCGAACACGGCCACGAGGGGGTCGTAGCACCCGACGTCGGCCAACCGGCCCGAGCCCAGGCTTCCCCGGGAGATCACCGTGGCGAGGTACACGAGCAGGCCGGCCACCGGCCCGGCGAGGGCGGCCGAGCCCAGCAGCGGGCCCCAGCCGTCGCGGGCGCCCGGAGCGGCCGGCCGGGGCCGGCCAAGGAGCAACCCGGCCCCGAGACCCGCCACCAGCGGCGCGCCCAGGAGCGCCGGCCCGATCCCGCCGACCGGGCCGTCGGGCAACGCCGCGAACACGGGCAGGGCCGGGACAGGCCCCAGCAGGACGTCGCCCGGGCTCACCACCGTCCCCGTGCCGAGCGCGAAGCCTGGGCCGACCAGGTAGGCCGCGCCCCACACCGCGAGATTGGGTAGGTACGCCAGACAGAGCGCGGTGATCCCGACCTGCCCCGCGATTCCGGCCTGATAGGCGGAAAGCATCTGGGTCGCCTCGCGGCCGGCCAATGCCAGCGCCAGGCCGGCCAGGGCCGCGCCGGCCGCCAGGAGGAAGGCGATGGCGGCGAGTCCGGTGCGGGCGCCGTCGACAAGCGACCGGGGCGCGCGCCCCAGCAGCCGCCGCCCCGCCCGGGCGTGCGCGAGGGCGCCCACGATCGCCGCGAGCGTGGCCACGCCGCCGAACGTCAGGGCCGCCCGCAGCACCGACACCTGGGCCCCACCGGGGCGGACCAGCACAGCCACCAGGGCACCCACGGCCGCGTAGCCGACGCCGACGGCCAGCCCAGCCCGCACCGCCGGCCAGGCCGAGACGGTCCGCAGCGCCCCGGTCGCCCGGCTGGCGTGCACCCCCGCCCGGCTCAGCCGCCAGGCGACCCACAGCGTGATCGCCAGCGGCATCAGGGTGATCCGGTCGGTCGGGGTGGCGATGGGCACGCCGTGCGCGAGCAGCCAGGCTCCGGCCCCGACCCCGGCCACGTCGGCCAGCTGGGCACCCGTGCCGATCGCGCCGACCAGCGTCAGCAGCAGAACCGGCGTCACCCCGAGCAGCGCCGCCCACAACGCCGCCACGGCCGCGGCCAGCGGAAGTGGAGCGCCGGTGCGGCGGGTGGGGGCACCGGTGCGCGGGGCGGCATCCGTCGACGCGACCATCGCCCCTCACTGTGCCAAACGACCACGGGCGCGACCCCGCCCTGCTTGGCGTGTCGCGCCCGGATCTGTGGCTCGGTACTGGGTGAGTCAGCGCTGCATGATCTCGCGCATGAGGCGCGCCGTCTCGCTGGGCGTCTTGCCCACCTTGACGCCGGCCGCCTCGAGCGCAACCTTCTTCGCCTCCGCGGTCCCCGAGGAGCCGGAGATGATGGCGCCCGCGTGACCCATGGTCTTGCCGGGCGGCGCGGTGAAGCCGGCGATGTAGCCGACGACCGGCTTGGTGACGTTCGCCTTGATGAACTCGGCCGCCCGCTCCTCCGCGTCACCGCCGATCTCACCGATCATCACGATCGCGTCGGTGTCCGGGTCGGCTTGGAAGGCCGCGAGAGCATCGATGTGGGTGGTCCCGATGACCGGGTCGCCACCGATGCCCACGCAGGTGGAGAAGCCGATGTCCCGCAGCTCGTACATCAGCTGGTACGTCAGGGTGCCGGACTTGGAGACCAGCCCGATCCGGCCCGGGCCGGTGATGTCGGCCGGGATGATGCCGGCGTTGGACTGGCCCGGGCTGGCGATGCCGGGGCAGTTCGGCCCGATGATGCGCGTCTTGTTGCCCTGAGCCACGTTGTGGGCCCAGGCGGTGGCCGTGTCGTGCACCGGGATGCCCTCGGTGATGACGATGGCCAGCGGGATCGCGGCATCGATCGCCTCGATCATCGCGGCCTTGGCGAACCGCGGCGGCACGAAGATCACGGTCACGTCGGCCCCGGTGGCCGCCATCGCCTCGGCCACGGTGTTGAAGACGGGCACCGTCTGCCCGTCGAAGTCCACGCTCTGCCCGCCCTTGCCGGGGGTGACGCCGCCGACGATGTTGGTCCCCGCGCGCAGCATCCGCCGGGTGTGCTTGGAGCCCTCGGAGCCGGTCATCCCCTGCACGATGACCCGAGAGTCCTTGGTCAGCCAGATAGCCATAGTTAGATCCCCGCCGCTGCGAGCTCGGCCGCGCGACGCGCGGCGCCGTCCATGGTGTCCACCCGCTGCACCAGCGGGTTGGCCGCCGAGTCGAGGATCCGCCGCCCCTCCTCGGCGTTGTTGCCGTCCAGTCGCACGACCAGCGGCTTGGTGACCGTCTCACCCCGGGAGGCGAGCAGGTCGAAGGCGGCCAGAATGCCCTTGGCGACCGCGTCGCAGGCAGTGATGCCGCCGAAGACGTTGACGAAGACGCTGCGGACCGACGGGTCGGAGAGCACGATCTCCAAGCCGTTGGCCATCACCTCGGCCGACGCGCCACCGCCGATGTCGAGGAAGTTCGCCGGCTTCACCCCGCCGAACTCCTCGCCGGCGTACGCCACCACGTCCAGTGTGGACATGACCAGGCCGGCCCCGTTGCCGATGATGCCGACCTCACCGTCCAGCTTGACGTAGTTGAGGTCCTTCTGCTTCGCCGCCTGCTCGAGCGGATCGACCGCCGACTTGTCCTCCCAGGCCTCGTGGTCCGGGTGGCGGAACGCCGCGTTGTCGTCCAACGTGACCTTGGCGTCCAGGCACAGCACCCGTCCGTCAGGCGTGCGGGCCAGCGGGTTCACCTCGACCAGCGTCGCGTCCTCGGCGACGAAGGCCCGCCACAGCTTCACCGCGATGTCGACCACCTGGTCGGTCACCTCGGCCGGGAAGCCGGCCTTGGCGACGATCTCGCGGGCCAGGGCCTCGTCCACGCCCTTCGTGGCGTCGATCGGGGTCTTGATGACCTTCTCTGGTGTGTCGTGCGCGACCTGCTCGATGTCCATACCGCCGGCGACGCTGGCGATGCAGAGGAAGGTCCGGTTGGCCCGATCGAGCAGGTAGGAGAAGTAGTACTCCTCGGCGATGTCGGCCGCCTCAGTGACCATCACCTTACGGACCGTGTGGCCCTTGATGTCCATGCCGAGGATGTCGGCCGCCCGGGCCCGCGCCTCGTCAACGGTGTCGGCGAGCTTCACGCCGCCGGCCTTGCCCCGGCCGCCGACCTTCACCTGTGCCTTGACGACGACCTGGCGCCCGACCCGTTCGGCGATCGCCGCCGCCTCCTCAGGGGTCTCCGCCACGCCGCCGCCCAGGACCGGCAACCCGTGCCGGGCGAACAGTTCTCGCCCCTGGTACTCGTACAGATCCACCCAATGACCTCTTTACTCGCGGCTTGTTGAGCGCAGCCTAACGAGCCGGTCGGCGCCGGTCCGCACCCGGGCGCGCCGTGTGCGGAACTCCACAGCGTGACAAGCGGTTTTCTGGCATCCACCATCCGGGCGAAATCGGCGGTATTACGCGAGGCCGGGCGTAACCGGTCAGAGAGGCTGTCGTTGTCCTTGATGTCGGTGCCACGGCGGACCGACTGAGCAAGACACGGCTTGCCACAGTTGCTCGCAAGCTCGTGACTGAGCTTGGAGGTTTCACTCGCAAGCTCGTGACTGAGCTTGGAGGTTTCACTCGCAAGCTCGTGACTGAGCTTGGAGGTTTCACTCGCAAGCTCGTGAAACGGCCGATGCCCTGTCGGTCGAGGGGTGGCGGCGGGGCATCGTGCAGGGGCCGGACGTGTGAGGGGTGCGTCCGGCCCCAACCCTGTTCCGCGGCCGACCAGTTCCGCGGAAGATCCGGGGCTTCCGAGGTTTCCTCGTGGAGCTAGCTGACGGCGGCCACCGGGCCGGGTACGTTCGCCCGCACCCAGTCCACGATGGACGTCAACGAGGTGCCGGGACCGAAGACCTCCGCCACGCCCATCTGGCGCAGTTCCGGAATGTCCTCCTGCGGGATGATGCCGCCGCCGAAGACCACGATGTCGGTGGCGTTCCGCTCGGTCAGCAGGTCGATGACACGCCGGAACAGCGTCAGGTGGGCACCCGAGAGCACGGACAGGCCGACGGCGTCGGCGTCCTCCTGGATGGCCGTCTCGACGATCTGCTCCGGGGTCTGGTGCAGACCGGTGTAGATGACCTCCATGCCGGCGTCCCGCAGCGCCCGCGCGACCACCTTGGCCCCTCGGTCGTGCCCGTCCAGACCCGGCTTGGCAATGACCACGCGAATGCGCTCGGCGCTCATAACATCGCCCTCCGACGTTGGTGGGGTTACGGCGGTCGCCCGGGAACACGGTCGCCACGGACCTGCGCTCCTGAACGAAGCCTCAGGCGAACGGTACCCCGGCCGCTGCGAATCGCGGATCGGGAGGGCCGGCAACAGTGATCACGTCACACAGCCGACGGGCCGGAAGCCGACGAGACCCTGGTACGCGGTGGCAACGGCACGAGTTGTCCGGGACCCGACGTGTCCACTACGGTGACCTGCGTCGCACACGATCCATCGGAGGAGACGTCTGTGCGGGGGCAACAGCCAGGTCCGCAGACGAGCCGGACATATCGCGGACGCCGCCGCCTGCCGAAGCTGCCGAGCAAGCGGTACTTCGCCGTGATCTCCACGGCCACGCTCGCCGCGGGTGTCGTCGCCGTGGCCTCGCCGATCATCCTGCCCGACGACCTGTCGGGCCGGCAGACCCTGGCCCTCTCCGACCGGCTCGCCGCCGCCGATGAAGAGGCCCGCAACCGCGACTACGGCCCCGCGATCGTGATCGACACCGATGCGGCCGACGTCTGGCTCCTGCCCCTGCGCTACCGCTACACGATCACGACCGAGTTCGAGATGCGCTGGGGCACGATGCACTACGGCGTGGACCTGGCCGCCCCTGAGGGCGTGCCGATCTACGCCACCCATGCCGGCACGGTCATATTGGCCCAGTGGTACGGCGGCTACGGCAACTGTGTCCAGATCGACAACGGCAACGGAATCGTGACGATCTTCGGCCACGCCTCGGCGCTCAACGTGGTTCGCGGTCAGCAGGTGAAGGCGGGTGACGTGATCGCCTGGGTGGGCAACACGGGGTACTCCTTCGGTGCCCACCTCCACTACGAGATCCTCGTCAACAACGGCCAGTACGACCCGATCCAGTTCATGCGCGAGCGCGGCGTCGACCTGGTCAAGCGCACCGAGGAGGCCACGGGCGGCGTCCCGGTCGCCTAAGTTCGCGCCCCGGCCCGGTCTTCCCGGGGCGGTCGAGGTGCTCCGAGGCGGCCGTCAGAGCTTCTCGATGGGAGCGTTGCGCAGCACGATCCACATGACCTGGTCGCCGAAGTCGATCTGCGCCTTGCCCCCGTCGACCGCGGTGACCCGGCCCATGCCGTACCGCTGATGGGTGATCCGGTCCCCGGGCGCGAGCTCGACGGGCGGGGCCTGTCGACCCAACTCACTGGCCGTCGCCAGCTTCGATGCATCGATGCCCAGGCGGGCCCCGAGCTGCATGGCCCTCGGCGTTCCGCCCACGAAGTTCCGGTTGCGGTTGACCGGCCGTTCCGATCGCAGCTCTCCGTGTGCGCCGACGCCGGCCCGGCCCCCGGACCAGGTCGTGTACCCCGCGGCCGTCCGCTCCCACCGGACCGTCTCGGGCGGCAGATCGGCCAGGAACCGGGACGGGGCCTTGTGCCCGATCCCGCCGAACGCCGAGCGAGCCATGGCCCACGACAGGTACAGGCGCTGGCGAGCCCGGGTGATGCCGACGTACGCCAGCCGCCGCTCCTCCTCCAGCTCCTTCGGCTCATCCAGCGCCCGCTGGTGCGGGAACGTGCCCTCCTCCAAGCCGGTGAGGAACACCACCGGGAACTCCAGCCCCTTGGCGGTGTGCAGCGTCATGAGGGTGACCACGCCGGTGTGGTCGGGGTCGTCCTCCGGCACCTCGTCGGCGTCGGCCACCAGCGACACCTGCTCGAGGAAGCCGGCCAGCGTGGGCTCGACCGGCTCGGGCTCCTCCCCGACCTCCTCGGCGGCCTGGGCGGCGGCCGCGGCGAGCAGCTCGGTGCGCTGGGTGTACTCCCGGGCCACGTTGACCAGCTCGTCGAGGTTCTCCAGCCGGCTGTGGTCCTGGGGGTTCTCGCTCTCCTCGAGCTGCCCGCGGTACCCGGTGCGGTGCAGCACCGCCTCCAGCACCTCCTCGGGCGGCGACACCGCGGCCAGGTCGCGCAGCTCGTCGAGCAGGGCCACGAAGTCGCGGATCGCGCCGGCCGCCCGCGGGGCCACGCCGGGGATCTCGTCGACGGCTCGCAGCGCCGCCCCGAACGAGATGCGTTCCCGGGAGGCGTACTGCTCGACCAGCTCCAGCGTGCGGTCGCCGATGTTGCGGCGCGGGGTGTTCACGATCCGGCGCAGGCTCACCGTGTCGTCGGGGTTGGTGAGCACCCGCAGGTAGGCCAACGCGTCGCGGACCTCGGCGCGCTCGTAGAACCGCACCCCACCCACGACCTTGTAGGGCAGCCCCCGTCGGATGAAGATCTCCTCGAAGACCCGGGACTGCGCGTTGGTGCGGTAGAACACGGCCACGTCGCCCGGGCGGGCCAGCCCCTCGGAGCCCAGCCGCTCGACCTCCCGCGCCACCCAGTCGGCCTCGTCGTGCTCGTTGTCGGCGACGTACCCCACGATCGGCTCGCCCGGGCCGGCGTCGCTCCACAGCCGCTTGCGCCGCCGCTGCGGGTTGCGGTCGATCACGGCGTTCGCCGCGGACAGGATCGTCTGGGTGGAGCGGTAGTTCTGCTCGAGCAGAATCGTGCGGGCGTCGGGGAAATCGCGCTCGAACTCCAGGATGTTGCGGATCGTCGCACCCCGGAACGCGTAAATGGACTGATCAGCGTCGCCGACCACACACAGCTCGCCCGTGTCGCCGACCAGCTCGCGCACCAGGACGTACTGCGCGTGGTTGGTGTCCTGGTACTCGTCCACCAGCACGTGCCGGAACCGCTGCCGGTAGTACTCGGCCACCTCGCGGTGCGACTGGAGCAGGTGGACGGTCGTCATGATCAGGTCGTCGAAGTCGAGCGCCTTGGCGGCCCGCAGGCGGCGCTGGTACTCCTGGTAGACCTCGGCGATCATGCGCTGGTCGGGCCCCTTGGCGTCGGCCGCGGCGGACTCGGCGTCGATCAGCTCGTTCTTGAGGTTCGACACCGCGGTGGCCAGCCGGCGGGGCGGATAGCGACGAGGATCGACGTCGAGGTCGCGCGCCACGAGCTGCATGAGTCGACGGGAGTCGTCCGCGTCGTAGATCGTGAACGTCGAGGGCAGGTCCAGCAGCGAGTGCTCGGCCCGCAGGATGCGGACGCAGGCCGAGTGGAACGTGCTCACCCACATCAGCCGCGCCCGGCCGCCCACCAGGGCCGCCACCCGCTCCTTCATCTCGGCCGCGGCCTTGTTGGTGAACGTGATGGCGAGAATCTGCCCGGGATGCACGTCCCGGGCCGCGAGCAGGTAGGCGATGCGCGTGGTCAGCACCCGGGTCTTGCCCGAGCCGGCGCCGGCCACGATGAGCAGCGGGGCCCCGATGTGGGTGACGGCGGCCCGCTGGGGCTCGTTAAGGCCGACCAGAAGCCGCTCAGCCTCCGCCGACGCGCTGTCGGGTGACGGCGACGACCCGGGCACGTCAAATAGCGCTGGTGGGGCCGACATCACGGACGCCCCACGCACAGACGGGAAGGCCAGGGCCGGGAAGGGCAACGGCGGCGCGGCTCGGTCATCGCGGCGAGTGTATGCCGGTGAACCGACAAAGCCCGGTTTCCGGATCGGGGTGTTGCCGAGGGCGTCGTCGTGGCATACTCGACGCCGTGCAGTACGCGACCCGATTTTACTTTTACGGCACCGGGAGTCCGGCAGCCGTAGGTCGCGCCTGAACGAACCAAGACCTGTCAAGGCCCCGGGCTCATGGCTCCGGGGCTGTTGTGTGTTCCGGGGCCGGGCCCAGTCCAGACGCCACGAGGAGCACACGATGACGACCGCGACCGCCAGCCCCGCGAAGAGCACCGCCACCGCCAGCGCGACGAAGACGGCCAGCACCACGAGCACGGGTGTCCCCGCCAGTCCCGAGAACGCCAGTGCCGAGGAACACATCGCCGCGCTGCGCCGACGTCTCGATGAGATCGACCAAAAGCTGATCGAACTCTGGCGGGAACGGGCCGCCATCTCCCAGGAGGTCGGCCAGACCCGCCTGGCGGCCGGCGGCACCCGCCTGGTCCTGGCCCGCGAGCAGGAGATCCTCCACCGGTTCCGCGAGGCGCTGGGGTCCGACGGCACCCAGCTCGCCCTGCTGCTGCTGCGCGCCGGCCGGGGCAAGCTGGTCTGAGCCAGCCCGCTGATCTGAGCCGGCCAACCGATCTGGACCTCGGTCTGAGGCCGGCCCCAGCGGCGTGCTGACTCGGTGGTAGGGCGTCGGTCGTCCGTACGATCGGGCCATGACCTTCCCACCCTCGGCCCCACCGCTGCCCGACGTCACCCGTGTGCTCGGAATCTTCGCCCACCCCGACGACGTCGACTTCGGCTCCGGCGGAACCGTGGCGAAGTGGGTCGCCGACGGGCTCACGGTCGCGTACCTGATCGTGACCCGCGGCGACTCGGGCGGCTTCGACGACACGCCCCGCGACCAGATGCCGATCCTGCGCGAGGCCGAGCAGCGCGCCGCCGCGGCCAAGATCGGCGTCACCCAGGTCGAGTTCCTGGACGGCTACCGCGACGGCTACTTGACCCCGACCATCGAGCTGCGCCGCGACATCACGCGGGCCATCCGCCGGTTCCGGCCCGACCGGATCCTCACCAACTCGCCCCTGCGGCGCTGGGACCGCCTCGCCGGGCCGAGCCATCCCGACCATCTCGCCGTGGGCGAGGCCACCACCTGTGCGATGTATCCGGACGCCCGCAACCCCTTCGCCTTCCCCGAGCTGCTCGCCGACGAGGGCCTGCAGCCCTGGGTGGTGCGGGAGGTCTGGTACTCCGGCGGCCCCAACCCCGACCACGTGGTCGACGTCACCGACACGTTCGACGTCAAGCTGGCCGCGCTGGCATGCCACGTCACGCAGACCCGACACATCGATGATCTTGCCGGTACGCTGCGCAGCCGGATGGCCCAGGTCGCCCGCGACGCCGGCCTGCCCGAGGGACGCCTGGCCGAAGCATTCACCATCATCCGTACGGAATAGAACCCCGGCCAGCCTCACGATCCGCCCGACCAGCGCCGCCGTTGTTCGCGCCGCGTAACGTTGGTCTCACGCGCGGCGACGGCCGAGTCGCCTTTCTGATCGTGGTCACGGCGCCGCGCTTGAGGATGGGGACATGACGGCCGGAGAACAGGTGACGCTCGACGACGTCCGGGCCCATCTGGATCGCGGCGACCACCGGCAGGCCCTGGCCGCCGCGTACCCGACCGTCGTACGGGTGGAGCAGGACCCGGAGTCGGCCAGCAGCGAGGACTGGCAACTGGTCACGATGTACGCCCTGGCCACCGCCTACCGGGGCGACCCCCGCCGGGCCATCGCGTGCGCCACCGCCGCCTACCGGGCCCTGTGCGCCCGGCACGGGCCGTTCGACGAGGCGGCCATGTCGGCGCAGCGGGCGCTCGCCGTGGCGCAACAGGCCGCGGGCGACCTGCTGGGAGCGGTCCGGACGGCCGAGGCGGTCTGGGCGTTGAGCGAGCGGACCCGCGGGAAGGACGCCGTGGCTACCCTCCTCGCGGCGGCCGACCTCGCCGCCGCCCTGCATCGCGTAGGCCGTTGCGACGAGGCCCGCCGGCTGATGGAGTCCACTGTGGACACGTACGTGAGCCGGTACGGCCACGACGCGACCGGCATCCGCATGCTGGCCCGGCTCGGCGCGATGATCCGCGACTGCGGCGACTTCGACCGCGGTCACGAACTGCTCAGCCAGGCCCGACGGCTGGCCCAGGGCGACGACGGCCTCACGGCCGCGATCACCGCCCTGGCCCGGGCCAATGTCGACCCCGACCACCACTGCACGGCCGACGCCCGGCCGCCCGCCGGCCCCACGCTGGCCGTGCCGGACGACGACGCCGCCCACGACGCCCTGGTGGAGGCGTGGCTGAGCGCCATGAAGGACACCTCCGGCCAGCGAACGGGGGATCGGTCCGACCCGGACTCGCCCGAGGGACCGCGCCGGGCGGCGCTGGCCGTGCTGTCCCTGATGCCGCGGCCGCGCCAGGTCGAGCAGGACGACCTGATCGCGGCGGTGCGCCGCAACCTCGTGGGCACCCGGCAGATCACGGTCGTCAACCCCAGCCCGGGCTCGGGCAAGACCGTGGCCGCCCTCATGCTCGGCGCCACCTTCGGTCAGGCGCGCGGTGGATCGGTGCTGGCCTGGGACACCAGCGGCGCGCCGGGCGGGCTGGGCGACCGCGCCACCCGCGGCGACCAGACGCGCCGGGTCCGCGAGCTGCGGCAGCTCGCCGACGGACACCCCGACCTGCGCGGGCTGTCCGGCCACCTGTGGAGCCAGGGCGCCGAATCGTTCGATGTACTGACCTTGGGCGATTTCCGGGGTCTCCGCGGTCCGCTGAGCGCGGCCGAGTTCCGGGCGGTCCGGGACGTGGTCGCGGGACGCTACCGCCTGCTCATCGTCGACACCGGCAACGACATCACCGCCCAGACCTGGCTGGCCGCGCTCGACGCCACCGACCAACTGGTGGTGGCCGTCTCGGCCCGCCCCGATTCGGCCGACGCAGCCGAGCGGCTCCTGGACGACCTGGACGCCGCCGGTCGTGGCGCCCACGCACGGCGGGCGGTCGTGGTCCTGAGCATGCCTCCGCGCCCCAACCGCCTGGATGCGGCCGCCCGCCTCGACGCCGCCAACCGCTTCGATGCCAATGCGGTCGAGGCGCGGTTCAGCCGCCGGTGCCGGGCCGTGCTGCGGGTGCCCTACGACCGGCACATCGACGCCGAGGAGGCCTTCCGGTCCAGCGGCATCACCCCCGCGACCCAGCGTTCCTGGCTACGAGTCGCGGCGGCCGTCGCCCAGGGCCTGTAGCCCGGCGCGGGAGAAACACACCCGACGGGGTAGGGGCGTCCGTGACCGCGAAAGGCTAGGCGGTCCAGCGGGCGATGACGGTCTCCCCGCCGACGACCCGGTCCCCCACGTCGACCAGCGGCTCAACCCGGTCGACCGGGAGGTAGACGTCGGTCCGGGACCCGAACCGGATGAGGCCGAACCGCTCTCCCTTGGCGAGCAGGGCCCCGACCGGGGCGCGCTGCACGATACGGCGGGCGATGAGGCCGGTGCGCTGCACGACCGCGACCGTCCCCCGAGTGGTCTCCAGCACCGTGTACGCCGACACGTTGTGCTCCGCCTCGGGGTGCATGGCCGCCGCGTACCCACCGTCGACGACGAAGTGGTCCACCACCCGCCCGGCGACCGGGGCACGGTTGATGTGCACGTCGAGCACGGAGAGGAACACGGCGATGCGCAGGAACTCGTCCGGGCCGAGCCGCTCGTCCCGGACGGTTTCGACCGAGAGGACCTTGCCGTCGCTGGCCGCCACGATCGCGGCGGGATCGGTCGGCACCTCGCGCTGCGGGTCGCGGAAGAACGCGGCCACCGGGGCGGCGGCGAGCGCGGGCAGCCACCAGAGTTTTCCGCCGCGGCGGAAGCGGCGCAGCGCCGCCGCGGTGCCCAGGCAGATCGCCGCCGCGGCCACGCCGTTGGAGTCGATGTTCATGCGGGGCGTCAGGCGCACGCTGCTGGTGCGGGCCAGGGGCGAAAGGCGCTCGGCCAATGCCGCGTCGGCCGGTGTGTAGCGCAGCCGGTGCACCCGCAGCGGCGGGTGGCTGCGCAGCACCACATCGGACCCGACGCCGAAGAGCGTGGCCTGGCGGGAGAGCTCCTCGCCGGCCCCGCCGGCCAGGCCGAGCGAGAATGCCCGGCCCGCACGCTCCCCGAGCGGAGCCACCGGCGCCGCCACGCTCAGCACCGCCCCGGGGCCGAGGTGCTTGCCCAGCGTCTCCAGCTGCGCCCGGGTCTCGTCGGCGCTGCCGACCAGTGGCTCGGCCACGATGACGGCGTCCACCGACGTCGGGGCGTCGGCGAGCGACTCCACCACGGTCACCCTTTGCTCGACCCATGAGCCGGCGAGGCGGACCCGGGACCGGACGTCCTCGGTCGCCGCTCCGGCCACCACGGTCAGGGAATCGTCGGGCGACAGCGCGTCGATGGCCGCCGAGAGCACCGGCGACGCCGGCCCGGCGCCGACCAGCAGGCCGTGCTTGGGGCCGGGGTGACGCGCGAAGTCCGCCACCAGCGCGGCGGCGGCGACCGGCGAGACACGGGTCGCGAAGAGCGCCTCAGCGACCGCCACCAGGCGCTCGCTGAGCGGCTGGTCGGGCGAGGTCCGGAACGAGCCGGAGGCGGGATCGGTCGGAGTCACCGCACCAGCATAGGCACCCACCGGTGCTCACTCGGGCCGATGCCCGCCCGGGTCGCCCGCCGTGGGCTGGTCGGGGTCGGCCCCGCGGCCGCCGGGGGCGAGCGGTTCCGCCTCCCCGCTCCGCTCGCCCGCCGACGGCCCACCCCCGCCCGGCGCGTCGCCGTCCGCCCGGGATCCGATGCCGCCCGAGGACTCACCGCCGCGGTGGGACTCCACGCCGCCGCGCGAGGGAACGTCGCTGTGGGCCTCGGCGTCACCGCGGTCGCGCCGCAGGCTCGCCACGATGCCGATGAGCCCCAGCAGGATCAGGCCGATGGCCAGCATCCACCCGGCGTCGGGCAGGCGTACGGAGATCGACCAGTCCAGGAAGTACGCGGCCGCCCACCATCCCGCGACCGCCAGGAAGAGCAGGCCGAAGATGAGCGACAGGTAGTCGGTCCGGTGCCGGGTGGAGGTACGGCTGGCGGATTTCTGGCTTGTCATGACGACGGCTCCCAGCTGGTCAGCGTGGACTGAACGGATCGCGGCTGATCGCGATCGCTCCGGTGTTGACCGAGGCGACGATGTGAAGCTCACCCCCGCCGGGGCCGTCCCGACCGAGGTCGGTGACGGTGCGGGAACCGGCGCCCAGGCCGCTCCACTCCTCGCCGAAAACCGCGACCGAACCGACGTTGGCCGAGGCGGTGACGGTGACGTCCACATCGGACGGGACCACGACATCGATGCCGCCCATGCCGACCCGGATCTCCACGGTCACACTTCTCCCGGAGAAGTCCACATCGGACATATCCACTTCGACGGCCCCGACGTCGCGGTACCAGCCCTCGGGGATCTCGTCCACGGAGTCCAGTTCCAGGGCGATCACCCCGACGCCCGCGCGACCCCAGAACCCCTCCTCGAACACGACGTAGCCGCTGCCGAGCGCCAGCGCGAGCACGATGCCCAGCGGGATCAGCCAGCGCGCCCGTCCCACCCAGGCGCCCACGACCAGCCCGATGCCCAACACGGCCAGCGGAACCGCGAAGTAGGCCAGCGGCGTGATCGGGTAGCCGGCCAGGTCGGCCGCGACCATGCCACCGAGCAGCAGCACCGCCACGGAGAGCGTGAGCAGGCCGAGCCGGGAGCGGGGCCGCGGTGGTGGGGCCGGCGGCTGCCGGCGCGCGGCCGGGGTACCCGGCGGCGGTGGAGCCAGGGGCGGGCCGGGCGGCGCGAACGGGCCCTGGGGGGCGAACGGCCCGCCGGCCGGCGGGGATGCCCATGCTGGCCCCGGCGCCGTGGTGGACGCTGGCCCCGGCGGGGCGGCCGACGCCGCGGTCGCGGGCGCCGGGCCGGCCGGTGACCCGACGGGCGGCGGTGGCCCCACGGGCGGTGGCGGTCCGACCGGCGCCGCCGAGCGAGCCCGGCCGCGCGACTGGTCGTGCAGCAGCAGGAGCAGGACGCCGCCGAGCAGCACCATGGCGACCAGCGGAGTCCACCGGTAGGGCTCGGTGACGTAGGCGGCCAGCATGAGCGCCGCGATCACCAGGCCGATGATCGTCCGGACCGAGGAGGTCCGGGAGTGGCCCCGGCCGGCGAGCGCCTCGACGGGGGTGGCCGTGTCGCCGTCGGCCGGCAGCAGCAGCCAGGCCAGCAGGTAGGCCAGCACGCCGATGCCGCCGAAGAAGGTAAGGACGACGAGGACGACCTTCCACAGCACGGGATCGGTGTTGGTGGCCCGGGCGAACGCCCCGCTGACCCCGGCGAACGTGCGTCCGTGGACGGGACGGACGAGCCCGTGGCGCCACGCGAAGGCGGTCAGCGCCGGCGGGTCGGCCGTCGGGCCAGGGGGCGGGGTGGGGCCAGGCGGGTTCGCCGGGCCACCGGCGGGGTCGGTCGGGGTGCCCGGGTCGGCGTACCCCGTCCGCCCCGCAGACCCTGTTGGGTCGGCGGGTCCCGTCGGGCCGCTGTATCCGGTCGGGCCAACGGGCCCGGCGGAACCAACGGGCCCAGTGAAACCAGCAGGCCCGGTGGAACCAGTGGGACCGGTCGGACCAGTGGGCCCCGTGGGGCCGGGCGGGGGTCCGGGTTCCGTGGGTGGAGGGGACGCGGTCATGACCGAATCGTGACGGGCCCGCCGCCTGACCCGCATCGGGTGCCAACCCTGAGCTAACCCTGGGATGTGGCGGGCGATCACTCCAGGGAGACACCCCTGGTCGCTCGCCGAAGGGCATGTGACCATCGGCCATGTGACCTCGGCTCAACCGCAGTACCGGCGGCTCTACCGCGACCCCGGCGACCGGATCGTCGCGGGCGTGGCCGCGGGGCTCGCCGAGCATCTGCGTGCGCCGGTCACGATCGTGCGGCTCGTCTTCGTGGCCCTGCTCGCGGTGAACGGGTTCGGGGGCCTGCTCTACGTCGCCCTCTGGGCGGTGGTGCCCGTACGTCCGGACGCCCCCCGACGGGTGACGCACCGGCGGGTCGCCCTGCAGCGGCTGGCGTACGGCGCCCTGGCACTCGGCCTGCTGATCCTCGTCAGCGACGTGGACGGGCTGCTGGGCGGCTTCCCCTTCGACCCCGCGGTGGTGGCCCTGGCGGCCGTGGTCGCGTTGGGCGCCGGCATCATCTGGCACCAGGCCGATCCGCAGCGCCGCCGCCTGGGGCAGGCCCCGGAGTCGGACGCGGCCCCCACGCCGGCCGCCGGCGCCGAGTCCGCGCAACCGGAGGCGGCGGTGGCCGCCGGACGCCGGGCGACCCGGGTGGAGGTCGAGCCGGCTCCCGACCGTCGGCGGTTCATCCTCCGGGTCACCGGCGGCGGGCTGCTGATGGTCGTGGGCATCATCGGCATCCTGGGCTTCTTCGCCCCGCCCAACCAGAGCCTGGCCGCCACCCTGCTCGGCCTGGCCTTCGCCCTGCTCGCGCTGGTCGGCCTCGTGCTCGCCCTGGCCCCCGTGCTGTGGCGGATGGCGGGCCAGCTGCGCGAGGAACGGATCGCCCGGATCCGGGAGCAGGAACGGGCCGAGGTGGCCGCGATCGTGCACGACCAGGTCCTGCACACGCTCGCCCTGATCCAGCGCCATGCCCACGACCCGAGCAGCGTGCTGCGCCTGGCCCGGGGCCAGGAGCGCAGCCTACGCAGCTGGCTGTACCGGCCGGCCGCCTCCCCGAACGAGCGGTTCGCCGCGGCCCTGGAGCAGGTGGCCGGCGAGGTGGAGGACGCGTACGGCATCGCCGTGGAGACGGTCGTGGTGGGTGACGCCGACCACGACGAGCGGGTGGCCGCCCTGGTCGCCGCGACCCGCGAGGCGCTGGTCAACGCGGCCCGCCACGCCAAGGTGAGCACGGTCTCGCTCTACGCCGAGGTGGAGGATGATCGTCTGACGGTCTTCGTCCGCGACCGCGGGGTAGGCTTCGATATGTCTACTGTGGACCCCGACCGGCACGGGATCCGCGGCTCGATCATCGGGCGGATGCAGCGGCACGACGGCACGGCCCGGGTGCGGTCGACCCCGGGTGAGGGAACCGAGGTGGAGCTCTCCATCCGGCGGAGCGCGGTCGCCACGACGGGAAGGAGCGAGTGATCTCTCATGACGGAGGAGCGACCGCTGCGGGTGTTCCTGGTGGACGACCACGCGATGTTCCGGGCCGGCGTGCGGGCGGAGCTCGGCGGCCACGTCGAGGTGGTCGGCGAGGCGGGCACCGTGGCCGAGGCGATCAGCGGAATCACCTCGCTGCGGCCGGACGTCGTGCTCCTCGACGTGCATATGCCCGACGGCGGAGGCCGGGCCGTGATCGAGGCCGTCCGGAAGACCAACCCGGAGATCCGCTTCCTCGCGCTGTCGGTGTCGGACGCGGTCGATGACGTCATCGGCCTGATCCGAGCCGGGGCCCGCGGCTACGTCACCAAGACCATCTCGCCGGAGCAGCTCGCCGACGCCGTCCGGCGCGTGGCCGAGGGCGACGCCGTGTTCAGCCCGCGCCTGGCCGGGTTCGTGCTGGACGCGTTCGCCCGGCCCGACGCGCCCGTAGCCGACCCCGAGCTGGACCAACTCACCAACCGGGAACGCGAGGTGTTGCGCCTGCTCGCCCGCGGGTACGCGTACAAAGAGATTGCCAAAGAGCTTTATATCTCCATCAAGACGGTGGAGACCCACGTCTCGAACGTGCTGCGCAAGCTACAGGTCTCCAACCGCTACGAGCTGTCCCGCTGGGCGGCCCACCGCCGGCTCATCTAGGCCGCCCTCATCCGCCCGGCCGCGCCCGAGCCCTGGCTCTCACGCCGACCCGGCTCCCGAACGAGGGTTGCGGGCCCGAACGAGGAATCGGGCTCAGGCAAGCGCCGGGCGCGCGTCGTGGTCGCGGCGGTGCAGCAGCCAGAGGATCGGACCGCTCACCAGGTAGGTGGCCACCACGGCCACGAACGTCCCGGGCACGCTCACCATCGCGCAGATCGCGGGCACGACCCACAGCCACAGCGGCAGCCGCAGCACCCGGGCGAGCTTGACGTACGGGAACGGGGTCACCATGGCGAGCGCGTACGTGCCGGCGAACGCCACCTGGGCCATGGCCGGCATCGACTCTGGCCCGAGCAGGATGTTCAGGGCCAGCACCGCGGCCACCATGGTGGTGGGCACGCCGCAGAAGTGGTCGCCGTTCTTCGGCGAGACGTTGAATCGGGCGAGCCGGAGCGCGGCGCAGACGGCGATGAGCACGCAGACCAGCGCCGCGAGCGTCCGGGGCGCCTCCAGGGTGACCAGCCACTGGTAGGTCACGAGGCCGGTGGCGACCCCGAACGAGCTCAGGTCGGCCAACGAGTCGAGCTGCAGGCCGAACGGGCTCGCCACGCCGAACCGCCGGGCCAGCCCACCGTCGCACCCGTCGAAGACCACACAGGCGAGCAGCGCGAGCGCGGCCAGACGGAGGTTGGCCGGGTCACCGGAGATCGCGAGGAAGATCGCGACCATACCCATGACCAGGCTGGCGACCGTGCAACCGTTGACGACCACGAACGAGATCCGCCGGGCCAGGGTGGGCTCGCCGGGCAGAAGCGGCACCTGGCCCTCCCGCCGCACGCGCATGGCCGGTTCCGACCGCGGTGACGGCGGCCGGTGGACCACGGGCTCGCCGCGGGTGGCCGCGGGCAGGGCCGGCGCTCCGGTCGCCCGGGGCGCGGTGACCCCCAGGCTGCCCGGCGCCATCAGCACCGCGGAATCGGTCGTCCGTGGCGTCCGCCGCAAGCCGACCTGCGCGATGAGCTGCGTCGCTCGGGAGCCGCGCCGCCGCAGGCGCCACCAGCGACGCCCCGCGGGACGGGGGGTATCCGGACTCCGGCGCCGGCGCCAGACTCTCGCCACGCTCGACCTCCTGACAGTCGGGTGCCCTGGGGCTGCGCCCAGGTGCCGTACCGGCGACGGTTTGCTGAACGGAAGCTGAGAAGCCGCCGGAGCGCCCTACACAATGGCATATGTCGAGCCGGTTGGCGATGCCCCGAGCCGTCGAAATTTTCGGACATTAGTCGACAGAAGTCGCAGACGTAACGGCATGCCCACTACGCTCCGTAGTACCTCGCCCGGTTCGGGGGAATCCGTGATCGTTGACCGCGGAGCGGGTGGGGTACGTCAAGCCGTACGGCGTGTCGAACGCCGCCTCTGGCGCTCGCCAAGCCGGTGATCGTCACCCGCGCGAGACCGACTGGGGCTGCGCGTCGAGCGCGGCCAGGGCCTCCCGGGTCACCTCGGTGAGCGGCAGGCGAGTGACCTGGGACATGGGGAACCAGCGGGCCTCCGACGTCGAGCCGCCCACATCGTGGACCCGGGGCCGGGTGGGCCGATCGACCATGACCCGGTAGTAGGCCCGGACGCCGTGCCAGTCGATCGGGTACCCCTCGGGGCCGAGCGAAGCCGGGTCGCGGTGGCTCCCCACGCCAAGCAGGTGCAGCAGACGGCCGCGCTGCCCCGTCTCCTCTTCCAGTTCGCGGATCAGGGCTGCGCCGGGCTGCTCCCCGTAGTCGGTGCCGCCGCCGGGCAGGTGCCAAAGGCCGGCCCCGGGGTATCCGTCGGCGATCCGGGTCAGCAGCAAGCGCCCGCGCGGGTCCGTCGCCACGGCGTAGGCGGCGAAGCGCTGGGCCCGCGGCAGGCCGTCCGGGCCCGGGACCGCGTGGAAAGACGGCAGGGTGCCCGTGTCGTCGGGCAGACGCTCCTCGGCGGCCGGCAGCCCGAGCGCGGTGGCGGTGAACGCCCGCAGCGGCAGACGCGCGGCTTCCTCGAGGGTGACGAACCGGGCGAGGTCGGTGGCCTGGCCGATCCGGTCCCGCAGCGCGCCGCCCCGCACCTTGACCTCGTAGATGAGGCGGTCGGTGTGGATGCTCAGGCCGCGGCTCGCGACCGCGCGCAGGTCGGCCAGCACGTCGACCAGGCGCACGACCGAGACGGACAGGCCGGTCTCCGCGGCGGTCTCCCGGACCACCGTGTCGGTGGGCGCCTCGCCGTGGTCGACGGCGCCCCCGGGCAGTGACCACCGCAGCGGGGTGCTCGACCGCCGCGACGCCCGGACCAGCAGGACCCGCCCCTCCTCGTCGGTGCAGATCCCGTAGGCGGCGATCCGCCGGATCGGCTGGAGCGACGAGCGCGACGCGCGCCCCTTGGCCGTCCGAGTGGTCCGATGCGATCGATTCAACCGAGACGAACGCGCGGATTGCGCGGACTGCTGCACCGTGGTCACGGAGAGTCAGTCTGCCGCGAATCCGACAGTCGAGGCCGCCACTGTCAGATGCAAGACAGTCCGCCCCGGGCCGAAACGATCTTCAGGGTCTACTCCCACTCGATGGTCCCGGGCGGCTTGCTGGTGACGTCCAGGACGACCCGGTTGATCTCCGGCACCTCGTTGGTGATCCGGGTGGAAATGCGGGCGATGAGATCGTGCGGCAGGCGGGCCCAGTCGGCGGTCATGGCGTCCTCGCTTGCCACGGGGCGCAGCACCACCGGGTGGCCGTAGGTGCGACCGTCACCCTGCACGCCCACGCTGCGCACGTCGGCCAGCAGCACCACCGGGAACTGCCACACGCCCCGGGCGTGACCCGAGGCGGCCAGCTCGTCGCGTGCGATCTTGTCGGCCGCCCGGAGTATCTCCAACCGCTGCCGGGTGACCTCGCCGATGATCCGGATCGCCAGACCCGGCCCCGGGAAGGGATGCCGCCAGACGATCTCCTCGGGCAGCCCCAGCTCGACCCCCAGGGCCCGCACCTCGTCCTTGAACAGGGTGCGCAGCGGCTCGATCAGCGTGAACTTCAGGTCCGGCGGCAGGCCCCCCACGTTGTGGTGGGACTTGATGTTGGCCGTTCCGCTCCCCCCACCGGACTCCACCACGTCCGGGTAGAGCGTGCCCTGCACCAGGAACTCGACGTGGTTCTCGCTGTCGATCTCCCGCGCGGCCGCCTCGAAGACCCGGATGAACTCCCGGCCGATGATCTTGCGCTTCTGCTCCGGGTCGGTGACTCCGGCCAACGCGGCCAGGAACCGCTCCGAGGCGTCGACCACGTGCAGTCGCACCCCGGTCGCCGCCACGAAGTCCTTCTCGACCTGTTCCGCCTCACCGGCGCGCAGCAGGCCGTGGTCGACGAAGACACAGGTGAGCTGGTCGCCGACCGCCCGGTGCACGAGGGCGGCGGCGACCGCCGAGTCCACCCCGCCGCTGAGGCCGCAGATGACCCGGGCGTCGCCCACGGTCTCGCGCACCCGCGCGACCTGCTCCTCGATGATGTTGGCGGGCGTCCACGTGGGCTCAATGCCCGCGATCTCGTAGAGGAAGCGCTCCAGGATCCGCTGACCGTACGGCGTGTGCACCACCTCGGGGTGGAACTGCACGCCGGCCCGGCGGTGGGCGACATCCTCGAACGCCGCCACCGGCGCCCGGGGCGTGCTGGCGGTCACGGTGAACCCCGGCGGGGCCACGGTGACCGCGTCGCCGTGGCTCATCCACACCGTCTGGTCGGCCGGCAGGTCCCGCAGCAACTGACCGCCGGCGACCTGCAACGGGGTCGGCCCGTACTCCCGCTGCCCGGTGCTGGCCACCTCGCCGCCCAGCGCCTGGGCCATCGCCTGGAAGCCGTAGCAGATGCCGAACACGGGCACCCCGGCCGCGAACAGCGCGGGGTCCACCTGCGGGGCGCCGGGCTCGTAGACGCTCGACGGTCCCCCGGAGAGGATCACCGCCGCCGGGTCGCGCGCGAGCAGCTGCCCGACCGGCATCGTGTGGGGCACGATCTCGGAGTAGACCCGCGCCTCCCGCACCCGACGCGCGATCAACTGCGCGTACTGCGCACCGAAATCGACGACGAGCACCGGCCGCGGGGTTGAGGTCATGCGGCGATGCTACCGACGGCCGGGGGCGCTACCGGCGCCCATCCGCTGTGTCGCCGGGCACGTTCCCCCTCGCCCGGCCGACGGTGACCGTCGCGACCACAGGACGCCCACGATCACGCAGGACAGTGACCGTCACGGCTGGGCGGCCCCGGTCGGGACCTCGACAACGCGGCGGACCGGCGGGACCGGGGTGACGCGGACGTACGGCTGGCCCAGTGCGGGACGCGGATCGGCCTCGCCCTTGTTGGGCCAGAAGGACAGCGCGCGCTCGGCCATCGCCGTGATGGTGAGCGACGGGTTCACCCCGAGGTTGGCGCTGACGGCCGAACCGTCGATGACGTGCAGGCCGGGGTGGCCGTACACCCGGTGGTACGGGTCGATGACACCCTCCCGCGGCGACGCCCCGATGACGGCCCCGCCCAGGATGTGCGCGGTCATGGGCGCTCCGAAGACCTCGGTGATCGACCCGCCGGGCACACCGCCGAGATGCTCCGCGAGCAGCCGGACCGCCCGGTTCCCTTCCGGAATCCAGCTCGGGTTCGGCGCCCCGTGACCCGGGTGGGCCACGAGCCGACGGCGTCCGTACCACGACCGACGCAGCGACAGGGTCAGCGAGTTGTCCAGCGACTGCATCACCAGCGCGATGATGGTGCGCTGCGACCAGCCGCGCAGCCACAGCGTCCGGGCGGTCGTGACCGGATGGCGGGCCAGCGTGGCCAACCAGCGCAGCGGCCGGCGCGGTCCACCGTCGGTGAGCGGCGTCTGCAGCAGGCCTAAGAAGTTCGATCCCTTGCCATATCTGACCGGCTCGACATGGGTGTGTGCGTCGGGGTGGAACGAGCTGGTGATGGCCACTCCCTCGGTGAGGTCCAGGCCCCGCCGCCGGGCCGCCCGGGCCGGCACGCTCGCCCCGAGGATCGACTCGGAGTTGGTCCGGGTGAGCGCGCCGACGCGGGGTGACAGGTTGGGCAGTCGCCCCGACATCCGCATCCGGTGCAGCAGGCGCTGGGTGCCCAACGCGCCCGCCGCGAAGACGACCTGGTCGGCCTCGAAGATGCGGCGGCGTACGCCACCGGTCCGCCGGGTCACCACGCGGTACCCGGTGGCGGTCGGGACCACCGCGGTGACGGTGGTCAGCGGAAAGACCTGGGCCCCGGCCTTCTCCGCGAAGTAGAGGTAGTTCTTGACGAGGCTGTTCTTGGCGCCGTACCGGCAGCCGGTCATGCACGCTCCACAGTGGATACAGCCGGTCCGGTCGGGGCCCGCTCCGCCGAAGTAGGGGTCGGGCACGCGGACGCCCGGCTCGCCCAGGAACACCCCGACCGGGGTAGGGCGGAAGGTGTCGCCCACGCCCATCCGCTCGGCCACGGCCCGCATCGCCTCGTCGGCCGGCGTATGCCGCGGATACTCCACGGCACCGAGCATCGCCGCAGCCGTGTCGTAGTGCGGCGCCAGCTCCGACCGCCAGTCGGTGATGTCCCGCCACTGCGGATCGTCGTAGAAGTCGTCGAGCGGCCGATACAGCGTGTTGGCGTAGACGAGGCTGCCGCCACCGACGCCGGCTCCGGAGAGCACGAACACGCCACCGGCCCCCTTTGACCCGGACAGCAGGGTCAGGCGCTGGATGCCGAAGCACCGCAACGCCGGGGCCCACAGGAAACGGCGCAGGTGCCAGGAGGTCTGCGGCAGTTCGTGGTCGGCGAAGCGCCGCCCCGCCTCCAGGACGGCCACCGAGTAGCCCTTCTCGACCAGCCGCAGAGCGGCCACGCTCCCGCCGAATCCCGAGCCGATGACCACCACGTCGAACCGCACGGCGCCCATCGTCGCCCGCCGCCGAGCCGAGCGACAACCGACCGCCGGACGCGCGCCGGCTGGCCGAACGGCCGCCCTGGTGATCCCCCCGGTGGCCGGGAAGCGGCCGATTCCGACTCACCGGAATCGTCCCCGAGCGTCACGGGCGGGGCGGACGCCGCGGGGTGTAGAGCCAGTCCTGGAAGAGCTGGTCGAGCTCCTGACCGGAGATCTCCTCGGCGAGGGCGATGAACTCGGCCGTGGTGGCGGTCGAGTCCTGCTTGCGCGACGCCCATTCGGGCAGTATCCGGAAGAACGCGTCGTCGCCGACCGTGCGCCGCAGGGCGTGCAGCGTCATGGCTCCACGGATGTAAACGGCCTGGTCAAACAGGTTCTGCTTGCCGGGGTCGCCCGGCGTGACCTCCCAGAACGTGGAGCGCTGGTCGAACATGCCGTACCACATGTCGAAGGTCTCCTGAACGCTGGCCGAAGCGGTGTGCTCGCTCCACAGCCACTCGGCGTAGGTGGCGAAACCCTCGTTGAGCCAGATCTCCCGCCAGTCGTGGATGGCCACGCTGTCGCCAAACCACTGGTGGGCCAGTTCGTGGGCGATGACCCACGAGGCGTCCCCGGTGCGGAAGAACGACGGCGCGTACACGGGGCGGGCCTGGGTCTCCAGGGCGTATCCAATCGACGCATTGACGACGATGCCGCCCAGCGCATCGAAGGGGTACGGTCCGAACACGGTCTGCAGGTAGTCGACCACCTCGGCCGTACGGCTCAGCTGGGTGTCGACCGACTCCGGCAGCGACGCATGCACGCCCAGGATCACAGGCCGACCGTCGTGGGTGCTCTCGTGCACCCGGTAATCGCCCACCACCATCGTGGCCAGGTAAGGCGCCATGGGCGAGGACTCCCGCCACGTCCAGGTCGTGAAGCCGGCCCGGTCTGCGTCCTCAGTGGACGTAAGGACGCCGTTGGAGAGCGCGGCCAGGTCGCTGGGCGCGGTGATGGCGATGGTGTACGTGGCCTTGTCCCGCGGGTGGTCGTTGACCGGGAACCAGGCTGCGGCCGACTGCGGTTGCCCGAGGGCGATCGCCCCGTCGTCGGTGACCAGGAACCCGGTCGAGGCGCCCGACGCCTCGGGGTAGCCGCGCGGCTTGCCGCCGTACCGGACGACCGTGGTGAAGCTCGTACCGGTCGGGATCGGGGTGGCCGGGGTCACCACCAGCTCGCCGTCCCGCTCCTCTGCCGCCGCCTGTCGGCCATCAACCTCAACCGATTCGATCTCCGGGCCCACGAAGTCGAGGTTGAAGCTGCTCAGGTTCGCCGTGGCCGTGGCGGTGATGGTGGCGACGCCGTGCAGCGTCTTCGTCCGCGGGTCATAGGTGAGGTCGAGGTGGTAGTCGGCGACGTCGTACCCGCCGTTGCCGGCCTGGGGGTAGTAGCTGTCGCACAGCCCGGGCGCGCCCGCCGAGAAGGACGCCTCGGGGTCGAGCACGGCCGCGCACTCGCCGGCCGGCTGCGGTCCGGTAACCACGGGTTCGGGAGCCGGCGGCACACACCCGGTCACGAGAACCAGGCCGGCCACCACCACCGACCAGCGAGCGCCCTTAGGTCGTGCCACGCCAGCCTCCCCCGTTCCGATCGCGCCCGTCATCGACCGGAACGCGGACCAGGCCGCGGGGCCGGGCGGGACGCTCCGCGGAGGCGCCGGGCGCTACACGTTCCGGTCGATGACCAGGCTTACCTTCTGAAACTCTTTGAGGTCCCTATATCCGCACTTCGCCATGGCTCGACGCAGACCGCCGAAGAGGTTCATGGTGCCGTCGGCGTCGTCACTGGGACCGTACAACACCCGCTCCAGAGATCCGAGGGGTTCCTCAGCCCCGCCGTAGGCCCCGCGCGGCAACTTCGGGTGGCTGGCCGCCGGGTGCCACCACGCGCCCCCGGCCGGCGCCTCGGTGCAGCGGGCGAGCGGCGCACCGAGCATCACGGCGTCGGCCCCGCAGGCGAGCGCCTTGGCGATGTCCCCGCTGGTGACGATGTCCCCGTCGGCGATGAGGTGGACGTAGCGTCCCCCGGTCTCGTCCAGGTAGTCGCGGCGCGCCGCGGCGGCGTCGGCGATCGCGGTCGCCATCGGCACCCGAATGCCCAGCACGGTGTCGGTGGTCGACCACGCGTCGGCGCCGACCCCGACGATCACGCCCGCGGCTCCGGTCCGCATGAGGTGCAGCGCCGTCTTGTAGTCGGTGCACCCGCCCACGATGACCGGCAGGTCAAGGTCGGCGATGAACTCCTTGAGGTTGAGCGGTTCCTCCTGAGTGGACACGTGCTCGGCCGAGACGATCGTGCCCTGGATCACCAGGATGTCCACCCCGGCGTCGAGGATGACCGGCGCCAGGGCCAGCGTGTGCTGCGGCGACACCCGTACGGCCACCGTCACGCCACTGTCGCGAATGGACCGGATTCGCTCGGTGATCAGCTCGGGCTTGATCGGCTCGGCGTACACCTCCTGCAGCCGCCGGGTCGCCCCGATGCTGTCCAGCGGGTCGAGGCCGGCGAGCGCCTCCAGCAGCTTCGTCGGGTCCTCGTAGCGGCACCACAGTCCTTCGACGTTGAGCACGCCCAACCCACCGAGCTGGCCCAGCAGCACGGCCGTGGCCGGGCTCATGGTGGCGTCGCTGGGGTGCGCCACGCAGGGAATCTTGAACTGGTACGCGTCCAACTGCCAGGTCGTGGAAACGTCATCGACGTCGCGTGTGCGCCGGCTCGGCACGACCGCCACATCGTCGAGGTGGTACCCCCGGCGCGCCGACTTGCCCAGACCGATCTCGACGACGTCGCGCACGAACGCTCCTTCAACAACCTCAGACTCAGCGAGAAATCCAGGCTCAGCGACCGCGGTAGTTCGGCGCCGCGATCGTCATCTGAACGTGGTGCGGGTGGCTCTCGGCGAGTCCGGCCGCGGTGATGCGGACCATCCGAGCGCGCTGCTGCAACTCGGCCACGGTCGCCGCGCCGACGTACCCCATCGCGGCGCGCAGCCCGCCGATGAGCTGGTGGGTCATGGTGGCGACCGCACCCCGGTAGGGCACCTGGCCCTCGATCCCCTCCGGCACGAGCTTGTCGTCGGTGCGGACGTCCTGCTGGCCGTACCGGTCCTTGGAGTAGGAGCGGTTCTCGCCCCGCGAGACCATGGCGCCGAGCGAGCCCATCCCCCGGTACGCCTTGTACTGCTTGCCGTCGATGACGATCAGCTCACCCGGGCTCTCCTCGCACCCCGCGAGCAGCGACCCGATCATGACCGAGTCGGCGCCGCCCGCGATCGCCTTGGCGATGTCCCCGGAGTACTGCACACCGCCGTCGCCGATCACCGGGACGCCGGCCGGCCGGCAGGCCCGGGCGGCCTCCATGATCGCGGTGAGCTGGGGGACGCCGACGCCGGCGACCACCCGGGTCGTGCAGATCGAGCCGGGCCCCACACCCACCTTGACCGCGTCCGCGCCCGCCTCGACCATGGCCAGGGCCCCTTCGTAGGTGGCCACGTTGCCGCCGACCACATCGACGTGGGGCACGTCCTGCTTGAGCCGGGCCACCATCTCCAGGACGTTGCGGCTGTGGCCGTGGGCCGAGTCGACGACCAGCGCGTCGACGCCGGCATCCACCAGGGTCCGGGCTCGCTTGTAGGACTCCTCGCCGACGCCCACGGCGGCGGCCACGCGCAGCCGGCCGGCCGAGTCCTTGGTCGCGTTCGGGTACTGCACGCTCTTGGCGAAGTCCTTGACCGTGATCAGCCCCACGAGCCGGCCGTTCTCGGTGACGATCGGCAGCTTCTCCACCTTGTGGCGGCGCAGCAGGCCCAGCGCGGTCTCCCGGTCGACCCCCTCGGGCGCGGTGACGAGCGGCATGGGGGTCATGAGCTCACGGACCGGCACCGACGGGTCGGTGGCAAACCGCATGTCCCGGTTGGTCACGATGCCCACCAGCAGCCCGTCGGAGTCGACCACCGGCACGCCCGAGATGCGGTACCGGGCGCACAGCGCCTCGACGTGGGCGATCGTGTCGTCGGGCGAGCAGGTGACCGGGTTGGTGACCATGCCCGCCTCGGACCGCTTCACGAGGTCGACCTGGGCCGCCTGGTCCTCGATGGACAGATTGCGATGCAGCACACCAATGCCGCCCTGGCGGGCCATGGCGATCGCCATCCGGGCCTCGGTCACGGTGTCCATGGCGCTGGAGATCAACGGAATGGCGAGCTCGATGCGCCGTGAGAACCGGGTCCTGGTCTCGACCTCGGTCGGCACGACGTTCGACTCGGCCGGCACCAGCAGCACGTCGTCGAACGTGAGCGCGAGCGGCACCTCGACGGGTGGTTGGGAGGGCACGGAGTGCATTTCGGGCGGTTGGGCGGGGTGGGTGGGCACGGAGTGCATTCTTCGTCAATCCCCGATCGTGTGTCGGCCGACCGCCGGCCCGGCGGTAGCGCCATCCTAGCCGTCACGCCCCCTGCGGCCGCCGGGGCACGAGCACGCCCGGCGCGAAATCACTCCCGGAAATCACTCCCCTGTCGACACTCCCCGCTGGCGGCTGCGCCTGCCGGAAGGAGCCCCGCCGGCAGCGATACCGTGTATGCGTGCACGACGAGCCGCTGGATCCGTTCCGCGACGACCCGTCCGATCCGGCCCACGCGCTGGATGACCCGGAGGACGTGATCCCGCTGAGCGACGAGGACCGCAGCGACGTCGAGGAGGACCTGGCCGACCTCGAGGTCTACGAGGCGTTGCTCGCGCCCATCGGCATCCGGGGACTCGTCATCGACTGCGAGGACTGCCGGGAGCCGCACTACTTCGACTGGGCGCTCATGCGCTCCAACCTGCGGCACCTGCTCGAGTCGGGCCGGCCGCGGGTGCACGAGCCGGCCTTCGACCCCGACCCGGATCACTATGTGACCTGGGATTACGCCCGCGGCTACGCGGACGGGGTGCGCGACACCCTGCTCGACGAAGACGAGGACCACTAAGGGCTGACCCGCCCGCACTCACCCCGCCCGCCCGTGCCCGTCCGTGGCGCGCCGGCCGAGCCGCGGGCGCACCCGCTACCGCACCAGGCCGGCCCGGAACGCGGCCGCCACGGCGTGCGCCCGGTCGCGGGCCCCGAGCTTGCGGAACAGCCGCCGCGCGTGGGTCTTGACGGTGTCCTCGGACACGAAGAGCTCCCGGCCGATCTCGGCGTTGCTCTTGCCGTCGGCCATCCCGCGCAGCACCTGCAGCTCACGCTCGGTGAGCGCCAACCGCCGTACGCCTTCGACCGTCGCGGTCCCGGGCGTGCCGACCCCCGTGACGGCGCCGTCGATCGCCACCGCCTCGTCGCCCTCACCGTCGGCCGGCTCCTCCGCGTCCGAGCGCTGCAGCGGCAGCGGCACCGCGGGCGTCTCCTCGGCCGGACGCACGGGCGTGGCCGCGTCGACCCGGCGCGGGCGCAGCAGCAGCATGAGGCTCTTGGCGACGGAGACCACGAGGTCCTCCCGGTCGCCGCCCCGGATGAGTCCCCGGGCGCCCGCAGCCACCGCGCCGCGCGCCACCGTCGACTCCTCGGGGCCGAAGAAGACCACGGTGGCGTTCGGCGACCTCTCCAGCATGCGGCGGGTGAACGCGACCGTGTCGGGTCGGACCGCGGCGGTGTCGACGAGGACCACGTCGGCCGGCTTCTGCTCCGCCCGGGCGAGCGCGGCGCTGGCCCCCACCGCGGTCGTCACGATCTCGCCCAGGCCCAGCTGGGCGGCGGCGTGGGCCACCGCCTGCTCTGCGGCGGGACCATGCAGACAAACCAGGACTGATTTCACTGTTCTCCCTTCCGGCGACGCTCGCCTAGCCGGAACAACACGTCATTTCCCTACAAAAGGGAAGCATGTTCCGGGCCGACAGATGGGAGTTTCGGCGAACCTCGTAGGCCAAACGGCCAAACCGTACGGGAACTTCGGACTGTTCACTCGGCTAGTCGAGGCGGTACGTTCAGCAGGTGCGCGCCATCCGTCCGTACGGGAGGCGAAGGAGACCTTGACCAACGTAAGTCGTCTGCCCGGCCCGTCGGCAGAGGCGTGGGACTGGCAGCGTCACGGAGCGTGCCGGAGCCACGACAGCGGGACGTTCTTCCATCCGGACGGCGAGCGCGGCGCGTCGCGGCTGCGCCGGGAGATGACGGCCAAGTCGATCTGCCGGGCCTGCCCGGTGCGGGCCCAGTGCGCCGCCCACGCTCTGGCGGCCCGGGAGCCCTACGGAGTGTGGGGCGGCTTCACCGAGGCCGAGCGGTCGCGCCTGCTCGCGGCCGGCTGGGAGGAGGCCGCGCGGGCCCGCGGGTGGGTCGACGTGGGTCGGCTCGAGGCGCAGCTCGGGCTGGCTCCCCCGGTGCCCGCCCCGCGCGCACCGGTCACCACTCCGCGCCCGGTCGCCACTCCACGCGCACCGGTCACCGCCCAGCGCGCACCCGTCGCTGCGCCGCCCGCGCCGGTCACGGCGCGGCGCCGCGAGCCCACCCCGCTCGTCCCCGGGGTCAGCGCACCTGGACGCTGATCCGGTGGTAGCCGGTCGCGCCGTCGGGGATGGGGGACGCCACCTCAGCCGTCTGGAACACCCCGGCGTTGTCGGCCGCCCGGACCTCCAGCGTGTGGTCGCCGGGCGTGGCCGGCCACCGCCACGACCACAGCCGCCACGTGTCGACCGAGGCGACGGCGGCCAGGGTGGCGTCCTGCCAGGGGCCGCCGTCCACTCGGACCTGCACCGCTGAGATTCCGCGGTGCTGGGCCCAGGCCACGCCCGCGACCAGGTACTCGCCGGCTTCGATCCGCTGCCCCGGGCGCGGACGGTCGATACGGGACTGGGTCTTGATCGGCGCCTGCTGGGCCCAGCCGCGGGGAATCCAGTACGCGTCGAAGGCGTCGAACGTGGTCAGCTCCAGCCGCTGCACCCACTTCGTGGCCGACACGTACCCGTAGAGGCCGGGCACGACCATCCGCACCGGGAACCCGTGCTCGAGGGGCAGCGGCTCGCCGTTCATCCCGACCGCGAGCAGCGCGTCCCGGCCGTCGCGCAGCGCCGCGGTCGGCGTGCCCGCGGTGAACCCGTCCACCGACCAACTCACCACCTGGTCGGCCTCCGGGTCCGGGTCGACCTCGTCGAGCAGGTCCGCGATCGGCACCCCGAGCCAGCGCGCGTTGCCGATGAGGTCACCACCGACCGGATTGGACACACACGTGAGGGTGATGTACCGCTCGATCATCGGCCGGGCCAGCAGCTCGTCGAAGGTGAGCGTCAGGGGACGGCGCACCCGCCCGTCGATGGTCAGCCTCCACGTGGCCGGGTCGATCCGCGGCACGACGAGCGCCGTGTCGATGCGGTAGAAGCGGTTGTTGGGGGTGACGTAGCGCAGGTCGGCCACGTCCGCCTCCGGGATGACCGGCGCCGGTCCGCCCGACGGGGTGGGCAGATCGAAGGCCACCTGCTCCCGGGCGGTGTTCGCCGCCGTGAACCCGCCGAATAGGCGCCCGAGCCAACCGGCGAGCGCGCCGCCGCCGAGCGCGAGCACCGAGCCCCGCAGGAAGAGCCGCCGGCTGGTCGCCGCGCGCTCGCTGTCCGGCCCGTCCGGGGCCGTACGGTCACAGGCCGTACGGTCATAGGCCGCCCGCTCGGCCGGGGCGAAGGACTCGTACTGCCGGAGCAGCCACCCGAGAAGCGCGACCGCAGTGCCGGCCGCGACCAGCCCAGGCAGGGCCCACGCGAGCGAGGCGCCGGCCCGGGTCAGCGCCGCGCCGACCGCCAGACCGCCCAAGGCCGCGAAGCCGGCGAACGCGACCCACCGGCGGGTCCGGGCGAGCACCCCCAATCCCCCGCAGATCAGGCCGAGCAGCACGACGGTGCCGATCTGCAGGGCGAGCTTGTCCTGGGTGCCGAAGAGGCGGATGGCCAGCTGCTTGCCGGACTCCGGCACCCAGTCGATGACCAACCCGTCGGCGGCGACCAGCGGCGACGAACGAGGATCGACGACCGCCGCGACCACCTCGCCGAGGCCCAGGCCGGCGACCACGGCCGCCACCCCGGCCACCGCCGGAGGCCACCACGTCGGTCGCGCTCGCGTCATGGGCTCTGTCTGGATCACACCACCAGTCTGCCCATCGGTTCCCGGGCGGCCAATGGGCGAGCACCCCGGAGGATCTCCGGGGTGCTCGTAAATGCTCGTCGATACCGGGTCAGAACCCGGGCCCGTGCTGGTGGCTGTGGCCGTGACCGTGGCCATGGCCCGCCGGCTCAGGCGCCTGCGGCTTCTCCACGACCAGTGACTCGGTGGTGAGCAGCAGGCCCGCGATCGAGGCCGCGTTCGCCACCGCGCTGCGCGCGACCTTCACCGGGTCGATGATCCCGTTCTTGACGAGGTCGACGATCTCACCGGTGGCCGCGTTGAGGCCCTTGCCGTACTTCGACTCGCGCACCTTGGCCACGAGGATGTTGCCGTCGAGACCCGCGTTGTTGGCGATCCACCGCAGCGGCTCGTCGAGCGCCTTCCGCACGATCGACACGCCGGTCGCGGCGTCCCCGGTGAGCCCCAGGCCATTGTCCAGAGTGGATGCGATCTGGGTGAGGGTGGCGCCACCGCCCGGGATCACGCCCTCCTCGACAGCGGCCTTCGTCGCCGAGATGGCGTCCTCGATGCGGTGCTTGCGCTCCTTCATCTCGACCTCGGTGGCCGCCCCGGCCTTGATGACCGCGACGCCGCCGGAGAGCTTCGCCAGGCGCTCGGACAGCTTCTCCCGGTCCCAGTCGGAGTCGGCCGCCTCGATCTCCTTGCGAATCTGCTCCATCCGGGCCTGGATGTCGGCCTTCTTGCCGCCACCGTCCACAATGGTCGTGGTCTCCTTGGTCACCACGACCCGGCGAGCCGTACCGAGCACGTCGAGGGTGACGGAGTCGAGCTTGTAGCCCAGCTCGGACGAGATCATCTCGCCGCCGGTGAGCACGGCCATGTCCTGCAGCATCGCCTTGCGCCGGTCGCCGAAGCCGGGCGCCTTGACCGCGCACACCTTCAGCGTCTTGCGGATGCTGTTGACGACCAGGGTCGACAGGGCCTGCCCGTCCACGTCCTCAGCGATGATCAGCAGCGGGCGACCGGCCTGCAGCACCTGCTCCAGGACGGGCAGAAGGTCCTCGATGGCGCTGATCTTCTGCGGGGTGATGAGGACGTACGCGTCCTCCAGGACGGCCTCGCCGGCCTCGGGGTCAGTGATGAAGTAGGGCGACAGAAAGCCCTTGTCGAACTGCATGCCCTCGGTGACCTCGAGCTCGGTGGTGAGGGTCGAGCCGTCCTCCACCGTGATCACACCGTCGCGACCGACCCGCTCCATGGCGTCGGCGATCATCTCGCCGATCGCCTTGTCCTGGGCGGAGATGGTGGCGACATGGGCGATCTGCTGCCGGGTCTTCACCGGCGTGGCCTTGGCCAGCAGCGTCTCGCTGACCGCGGCGGCCGCGGCGTCGATGCCGCGCTTGAGCGCGACCGGGTCGGCGCCGGCAGCGACGTTGCGCAGGCCCTCACGAACCATCGCCTGGGCGAGCACCGTCGCGGTGGTGGTGCCGTCACCAGCGACGTCGTTGGTCTTGGTGGCGACCTCCTTCACCAACTGGGCGCCCAGATTCTCGTAAGGGTTGGATAGTTCGATCTCCTTGGCGATGGTGACGCCGTCGTTGGTGATAGTCGGGGGACCGAACTTCTTGTCAAGGACGACGTTGCGGCCGCGCGGACCGAGCGTGACCTTGACCGCGTCGGCCAGCGCGTTGACACCGTGCTCCAGCCGGTGCCGGGCGTCGTCCGAGAAGCTCAGGATCTTCGCCATATGTACTGATCCCTTCACACGTCACCGCCCCGGCGCTGGCCCGGTGCCCCCGCCGCGTACGCCGAGGGGCGAGCCGAGCCAGGTCCGGGGCGGCGACGTTTGTCAATGCCTTGTGCAGGCGTGGTCCGTGTTCGGTTACTTCTCGATCACAGCGAGGACGTCGCGGGCGGAGAGGACCAGGTACTCCTCGCCCCCGTACTTCACCTCGGTGCCGCCGTACTTGGAGAAGATGACCGTGTCGCCGACCTTCACGTCGAGCGGAATACGGTTGCCCTTGTCGTCAATCCGACCCGGGCCCACGGCGATGACCTTGCCCTCCTGGGGCTTCTCCTTGGCGGTGTCCGGAATGACCAGGCCCGACGCCGTGGTGGTCTCCGCCTCGCTTGCCTGGACGAGGATGCGGTCCTCGAGCGGCTTGATCGCAACCTTGGTCGCGGTAGTCACTGTCATACCCTCCTGAGGGCCCTGACTGCGGGGGATCCGACCGAGACCGGTGAGCGGTCCACGACCGCGGTGCCGGCCTGGCACGCCGGAGGACCCCGCTCTCCGATGTCGGCTGTCCTTCAGCCCTGCGGCGCCGTCGTCGCGGGTGCCGGTGCCACAGTGCCTGCCCAGGCGTAGCCAACCCGCCCGGGGCACGTGACCGGGCGGGCCGCGCGGCCCGGGCTTGCTAGCACCCTCACCCGGAGAGTGCTAACGCACACGTTAGGCCGGCGCTAGCACTCCGTCAAGGCGAGTGCCAGCGTGTCACGCCCCCGAGCGCGGGTACCGGACGATTGATCGATGTTCCGGCGGGGCCGGTCCCGGGTACGGCATCGTCAGCACATGCAGGCAACCGTGGGTGACCGCCTCCATGTGCACAGCAACACCGTCGGCGACCCCGACCGCGTCGCCGAGATCATCGAGGTTCGCGGGGAGAACGGCAGCCCGCCCTACCTGGTGCGGTACCCGGACGGGCGCGAGACCCTGATCTTCCCCGGCCCGGACACCGTGATAGAGCGGGCCGAGTCCCAGTCCCGCCTGTCCCGCCGCTTCGTGGGCTGAGGCCAGGGCCCGTGCCAGGGCCCGTGCCAGGAAGGACGCCCTCTTGACGCCTAATGCCCAGGAAGGCGTCCCTCCTGACGCTCGGTGTCAGGAAGGCGTCCTTCCTGACACCGAGGACTGTTGACCCGGGGGACTTGTGCGGGACGCCTACGGTCGAGGGCGTCGTGTCGTCGGGACGTCACCCCGACGCTGCCCACAAGGAGTCCCCGATGTCCTCACCTGGACCCAGCCGTCTGCTGGCCCTCACCGCCGCGACGCTGTGCGTGATCACCCTCGCCGCTTGCGGCTCCGACGACAACGCCGGCGGCACCCCGGCCGAGACGGCGACCGGCGAGGGCGAGTTGGCGTCAGCACCGCTACGCCGACCGACGAGGCTACTCCGACGACCGCCGCCACGACCGCCGGAGGAGGCGGTGGGAGTGGCGGAGGCGGCGGGGGCGGCAACACCAGCCCGTACCCCGGCAACGCCGCCGACTACGGCCTGGAACTGCTGAAGGCGATCGCCGCCGGCAACGACGCGCGCATCGTCGACCTCTCCAGCCTCACCACGGCCCAGTACATCAACGACCAGAACTACAAGGCCCGCAACGGCCAGTGGACCCACGCCAACTGCGAGTCGGGCTCCTGCTATTACTTCAACCAGACGGGCGACATCGCCTCGGTCGGCATCGACAACAGCCGCCTCGGCCAGAAGTCGGCGGTGACCTCGGTCAACATCGAGGGCGGCTCGTACCCCACTGACGCGGTCAACTACGCCCAGCAGCTGGCCAGCGCGTGGACCTTCGACGGCCGGTAGGTGGTCATGCGCTCGCTCGCCACACAGTCGGTGGTCAACGCCCTGTCGGGGAAGCAGAAGCTCAACGCGGGCGGCGGCGGGGTCGGCGCGCAGCCTACGAGCTGCCCGGGCGGCCTGTCCGGCACCTGTGTCGAGGTGTACGCGGTGGGCGGCTCGCTGACGATCTCGTACGTCTTCGCGGTGGACCCGAGCCGGCTCGGCAAGCCGAACGCCGTCACCGGCGTGTCCTGACGCGGGCCCGGCCGCTCCAAAGGCCGGCCCGACGGTCAGAATGCGGCGAGCATCTCAACGCACCCTGGACCGTTGACTCGACCGTGGAGCTGCCTGGTGGACGTCGCGATGGTCGGCCGGCTGCGGACGGCCGAGGGCCGGGCCGCGCTCGCGGCGGCCGACGCGGCGCTGGACCGCGGTGACCCTCTGGCCGCCGCGCAGGCCCTGCGCAGCGCCCCGATCGACGCCGGCCCGATCGACCCCGACCTGGCCGCGGCGGCCCTGACCCAGGCCACGCTCCGCCGGCGGGCGGTCGGGAAGTTCGGCGAGGCCGCCGGTCGCCTGCTCTACACCCGCACCGGGCTGGAGCAGGCGACCCGCGCGGTCGTGGCGGACCGCCGGGCCGCCCGGCTGGCCGAGGCCGGGGTCCGCACCGTGGCCGACCTGGGCTGCGGAATCGGAGCGGACACGCTGGCCTTCGCCCGGGCCGGGCTGACCGTCCGAGCGGTCGAGGCCGACCCGGTCACCGCGGCCGTCGCCGCCGCCAACGCGACCGAATGCGGCGCCGACCGTACGGTCACCGTCACCTGCGCCGACGCCACCACGGTCGATCTGTCCGGTGTGGACGCGGTGTTCTGCGACCCGGCGCGACGGGAGGCCTCCGGGCACCGGCTCTTCGACCCGGCCGCGTTCTCACCTCCGTGGTCCTTCCTGACCCAGCTGCCCGCCCGGGTACCCGCGACCGTGCTCAAGCTGGCCCCGGGGCTCGACCACGCCCTCATTCCCGACGACGCCGAGGCGGAGTGGGTGAGCGTCGACGGCGACGTGGTGGAGGCCACGCTGTGGCACGGCCCGCTCGCCGCCGTGCCTCGTCGGGCGACCGTCATCACCGGTACGGTCGTCCACTCGCTCACCGGCTCCGGGCTGACGACCGCCCCGGTCACCGGCGTACGTCGGTACCTCTACGACCCGGACGGGGCCGTGGTCCGAGCGCACCTGGTCGCCGAGTTTGCCTCCACTGTGGAGGGCGGGCTGGCCGATCCCCGGATCGCGTACGTCTTCGCCGACGCGCCGGTCGCCACGCCGTTCGCGACGGCGCTGGAGGTGGTGGCGCAGCTGCCGTACGGTCTCAAGCCCCTGCGCGCGGCCCTGCGGGCCCACGGCGTCGGCTCCCTGGAGATCCGCAAGCGCGGCGTCGCGGTTGAGCCCGACCGGCTGCGACGCGAGCTGCGCCTGGCGGGCGACGAATCGGCCACCCTGGTGCTCACCCGGCTGGGCACCCGCCCCACGGCCCTGCTGTGCCGGCGGGTGCCGGCCGGCCCGGCATGACCACGACCCCGGCCTGACCCCGCGCCGAACCTGACCCCGAGCCGGGCCCCAGGGCCAGGCCTCCCCAGGGCGGGCTGCCCCGAGCGGCGCCGGCCCGCCGCGAAAGCGTACGCCGGCCCGACGGCGGGGCGAGTAGGCTGCGGGCGTGGCAGGACAGGCGACCCCGGCGATCGCAGTGCTCGTCCGGCAACGGATCGACCACCGCGTGCACACCTACTCCGTCGACGCCGACACGCCCAACTACGGGGTGGCGGTGGCCGACGCCCTGGGGGTGGACCACGCGCGACTGTTCAAGACCCTGGTGACCGACGTCGACGGCTCCCTCACCGTGGCCGTGGTGCCCGTGGCGAGCGAGCTCAACCTCAAGGCGCTGGCGGGCGCGGTCGGCGGCAAGCGGGCCACGCTGGCCGACCGGGCCCTGGCCGAGAAGGCGACGGGCTACGTCCGGGGTGGCATCAGCCCGCTCGGGCAGCGCAAGCGCCTGCCCACCGTCATCGACGAGTCGATCACCGACCACGAGACCGTCTACGTCAGCGCCGGGCGCCGCGGCCTGCAGGTGGAGCTGAAGCCGGCCGATCTCATCGCGCTCACCGACGCCATCACGGCCAGGATCGCAACGTGACCTCAGCACGCCGCTAGGGCCGCGCAACCACGAGGAACGAGCATTGAGCAGCAAGACCGTCACCACACCGTCCCGGCGTTTCCTCGCCGTCGGGGCCGCGGCGGTGGCGGCCCTGCTCGCGACCGGGACCGCGGCGGCGTGGTACTTCGGGCTCATCTTCACGAGCCCGTCAGTGCGCGGCGAGCCGGTCGAGGTGCCGGAACAGGCGGTGCAGACGATCGCCACCGGCCTGGAGATCCCGTGGGCCGTCGCCTTTCTGCCGGACGGCTCCGCCCTGGTGACCGAGCGCGCCAGCGGACGGATCCTGCGGGTCCGCGCGCCGTCGGTGGACCAGGCCGACGCCGGCCCGGCTGAGGTCAGCGAGGTCGCCCGGATCCCGGACGTGGCGGCCGAAGGCGAGGGTGGGCTGCTCGGCATCGCGATCTCACCCACCTACGACACCGATCAATGGGTGTACGTCTACTACACCAGCCCGACCGACAACCGAATCGCGCGCCTGCGTCTGGGTGGAGCACCGGAGCCGGTCTTTACCGGCATCCCCAAGGCCCGCAACCACAACGGGGGCCGGATCGCCTTCGGCCCCGACGGCTACCTTTACGTGGGCACGGGCGACGCGGGCCGGCGCGAGAACGCCCAGGACCTGGCCACGCCGGCCGGCAAGATCCTGCGGATCACGGCCGATGGCCGGCCGGCGCCCGGCAACCCGTTCGGCGACTCGCCGGTCTGGTCGTACGGTCACCGCAACGTGCAGGGCCTGGCCTGGGCCGACGACGGCCAGCTCTATGCCACCGAGTTCGGACAGAACCGGTACGACGAGCTGAACCGGATCGAGCCGGGCCGCAACTACGGCTGGCCCGAGGTCGAGGGCACCGGCGGCGAAGCCGGCTTCGTCAACCCTGTCGCAACCTGGTCCACATCGGACGCTTCGCCGAGCGGACTGGCCATTCTCGATGGTCGGGCCTGGCTGGCCTGCCTGCGCGGCACGAAGGTCTACCGGGTCGGCCTCGATGGCTCCGGGGCGCAGCAGCTCCTCACCGGCCGGTACGGCCGCATCCGCGAGGCGGTCGTGGCCCCCGACGGCACGCTGTGGTTCACGACCTCCAACCGCGATGGCCGCGGCGACCCGCGCGACGGCGACGACCGCGTCCTGCGGCTGCTCCCCGACCGGGTATCTGAATGACACGGCTGCGTTCGTGACCGACCGATCCAGTCCTGTGCCTAGTCGCGGTGACGGCGCCGAGCCACCGGCGAGATGACCTCGCCATGCCGAAGCAGCAATCGATAGATTCGCGGATTGACGGGACACAACGTTGTCGATAACGTTCGCAGCGGCTCATGTATCCACGACTCGCGCGATCTCGCAACACCGTCGCGATCATGGAATCGGGGGAACATATGAAGCGGGAAACTTGCACGCGCACTCGTGCCACTCACCGTTCTTGGCGTAGCACTCGGTGCTTTCGCAGTGCCGGCGCAGGCTAGTATAGTTTAATGTATCTATCGGCTCGGAGAGTTGCTCCCTTTACGGCTACTACCTGCAACAGCCTGAGGCTCGTGTCACGCCGAATACCTGCCACAGGGCCCAGGCTCGCGTCCGCTACATCACGTCGGGTGGCTCATTCAGCTATGCGTACGGCGCCGACGTGCCCCGTGGTTATGCCTCGGTCGCGACTGCTTCGACGTCCATGGTCGTAGAGCGAGCCGGCAGAGGCGCCATCGTCCAGGGCGGGACCTACTGGTCGTCGTACAAGAGCTACAACGCTTAAACAATCTCTGTTCATGAGACCACGTCGTGTTGGATTGGCCTTGGCGCTGTTGCTGTGCTGACCGGCTGCTCGTCACAGCAACCGGCGCCATCGCCGTCACCAAGTCTGGCCGAGTCGTTCCGCCGCGAGATCGACCAGTTCCTGCGCAGCGGCGTGGCGGAACGTGGCCTCGGGCACCAGCCGCGGTGCCGTCCTCGCCATGATCTTCGTGGCCCTGATCGGCTCCGTGGCCATCCTCGAAGTACGCACCGTGGTCGATGTGCTCCGGGGCGCGGCCGACTACCGAGCAGCGGGAGCCGCAATCCAGGTCATCGAGGCCGAGGATGGGATCGACGGCCACCAGTGCGACGCGCTCGCGGCCACACCCGGCATCAACGGATCGGGGGCGATCCGGGCGGGCGAGCGACTGCGGGCCCTCAACCTGCCGTCCTCCGAACTGACCGTCTGGGAGGTGACGCCGGGCCTGCCCGCCCTGCTGGCCACGGCCGGCGCGGCCACGGAGCATCAACCTGGTCCCGGCGTATGGTTGTCGGCCGATCTCGCCGAGACCCTCGGGGTCGGCCCCGGCAGCAAGATCCCCACTTCGGCTCCGAGCGCTCCGGCGGCGGCGGTCAGCGGTCGACGGGGAAGAAGTCCCAGAAGTGCGGCGGCCGCGTGACCAGATGCGGTGGCGGCTCCTCGAAGTCCTCCGGCGTTCCGTTCCAGCGCGTGATCACGACGATCCGGAAATCAGGAGATGAGAATACTTCGCTGGAGATGTGCATCGGGTTGGTCTCCACCGTAGGGACCGCGACCTCGCAGACCCAGTTGAGCAGCGCGGTGAAGTTGCGCGCCTCGGCCTTGACCTCCCACATCCGTACGATCACGACTCACCTCCGGCTGCTACACCGTGACTGTAGTGATCGGCAGACCGGGATCGGCGCCCAGGTCCAGCGGGCTGGGGTGCTGTCCGGCCGCCACCAGGTGCGCGCCGAGGGCGGCCACCATCGCCCCGTTGTCGGTGCACAGCCGGGCCCGAGGAATGCGCAGCGTGATTCCGGCGCGTTCACACCGCTGCTCGGCGAGCGCGCGCAGCCGGGAGTTCGCCGCCACCCCACCGCCGATCACCAGCGTGTCCACGCCGTGCTCGCGACACGCGTCGATGGCCTTGGCGGTGAGGACGTCACACACCGCTTCCTGGAAGCTGGCCGCCACGTCGGCCACCGGCACCGGCTCGCCGGCCCGCTGCCGGGCCTCGATCCAACGGGCCACGGCGGTCTTCAGACCGGAGAAGGAGAAGTCGAAGCGGTGGGCGGCGAGGTCGCGGGCGTGGGTCAGGCCGCGCGGGAACGCGATCGCCTCGGGGTCGCCGTCCCGGGCGGCCCGGTCGATCGGCGGCCCGCCCGGGAACGGCAGGCCGAGCAGCCGGGCCACCTTGTCGTACGCCTCCCCGGCCGCGTCGTCGATCGTCGCCCCGAGCGGTCGCACGTCGTGGGCCAGGTCGTTGACGAGCAGCAGCGACGAGTGTCCACCCGAGACGAGCAACGCCACCGACGGCGACGGCAGCGGGCCGTGCTCGAGCGTGTCCACGGCCACATGGGCGGCCAGGTGGTTGACCCCGTAGATCGGCTTTTCGGCCGCCACCGCGTACCCCTTGGCAGCGGCCACGCCGACCAGCAGCGCACCGGCCAACCCGGGGCCCGCAGTGACCGCGATCGCGTCCACATCGGCCAGTCGTACCCCGGCGGTCCGCAGCGCCCGTTCCATGGTGGGCACCATGGCCTCGAGGTGAGCCCGGCTCGCCACCTCCGGCACCACACCGCCGTACCGGGCGTGTTCGTCCACACTGGACGCCACCTCGTCGGCCAGCAGGGTGGTGCCCCGGACGATCCCGATTCCGGTCTCGTCACAGGAGGTCTCGATGCCGAGTACCAGGGGCTCGTCACTACTCATCGAGGCTCATCCCTTCGCATCACCAGCGCGTCGGTGTTGCTCGGCTGGTAGTAGCCCTTCCGGACGCCGACCAGGACGAAGCCGTAGCTGTCATAGAGCCGTTGCGCCGGGCCGTTGTTCGCGGCCACCTCGAGCAGCGTGTGGGTCGCCCCGTGCGCCCGGGCGTGCGCGAGCAGCGCATCAAGCAACATGCGGCCGATGCCGCGGCGCTGGTGGTCGCGTCGCACGGCAATGTTGTTGATCCACGCCTCCGGCCGCACCACGGCCACGCCGGCGTAGCCGACCACCGCACCGTCGTGCATCGCCACCAGGTAGTGGTGCCCGTGCGCGAGCTCGTTCCAGAACATCGACGGGGTCCACCGCTCCGCCCCGAACAGATCCTCCTCGATGGCCAGCACCTGGTCGAGGTGGAACCAGCGCATCCGCTCCAGCCGCACCGTGGCCTGGGTCACGGCGTCACCGCCTTCGGCGGATGTGGTTCGGCCGCATCCGGGCGGCGCAGGTAGAGCGGGGTCAGAGGGTCACCGGGGGCTCGGTCGACCACGCGCGGCGCCGCGAGCTCAGCCAGCGCCAGCGCCGGCGGGTAGCGCGGCTCGTCGCGGACCGCGAACGGCAGCAGGTCGGCGTACCGCACGGCCCCGTCGCCGACCGCCACCTGCACGCCCCGGTCGGCGATCTGCTCCACCACCGCGGCGGGGCGGCCCACGGCCGGCGGGGTGAGCGCCACGCCGTCCCGGTAGAGCGCCCAGTAGACCTCGCGGCGCCGGGCATCGGTGGCGACCAGCGTGAGGCCGCCGCTGCTCTGCGCCCGGTCACCCCGGGCGCCGTCACCCCGGGCGCTGGCCAACCCGATGGCGTCGAGCGAGCAGACGCCGTACGCCGGGATGACCAGCGTCTGGGCCATCGTGGCGGCGGTCACCAGCCCCACCCGCAGGCCGGTGAAGGGCCCCGGGCCCAGCCCGACGACGACCGCCGCGAGGTCAGGCGCCTGCAGACCCGCCTCGGCCAGCACGGCCCGCACCGCGGGCGCCAGCAGCTCGCCGTGGGCCCGCTCATCCACAATGGACCGCTCGGCCAGCGGCGTGACGGTCGTACGGTCGACGATCGAGACCACCGCGGCCGTGACCGCGGGGGTAGCTGTGTCAAGGACGAGGACGTGCACGCCGTACCCTATCCGGCCCGCCCGGAGGAGCCTGACGCTCGCTCCGGTCGCTCCGCCGGCTCCTCGGTGAGCCCGGCCAGCCGCTGCTCCCAGTCCCCACCGACACCAATGAGCTCCGCCGTACGGGTCTGGTGCCCCTCCGGCGAGCCCGGCACCGACTCCGCCGCCGGTGCCCCGGGCTCCGCCCCTTCGTCGCCGCTCGGCCGCCGCAGCCGGATGAGCAGATGCGCCTCGGCCAGCCGCTCGACCTTGCCCTCGCCCCACTCGACCACCGTCACGGCCTGCTCCAGGCCGGTATCCAGGTCCAGGTCGTCCACCTCGGCCAGGCTGTTCAGCCGGTACGCGTCGACGTGGACCAGCGGGATTCCCCGCCCGCCCGGCGCCGGCTGGTGGACGCGGGCGATCACGAACGTGGGTGAGGTCACCGTCCCCTGCACGCCCAGTCCGGCCCCGATTCCCTGCACCAGCACGGTCTTTCCGGCACCCAAAGGGCCATCGAGGATCACGAGATCGCCAGCCCGCAGCACGTCCGCGAGCCGCCGCCCCAGCTGGCGGGTGTCGTCGGCGGTGGGCAGGCTGACGACCGTCACGCCCCGATCTTACGGATGAACGGGAACAGGACGTCGTTCACCACGTCGCTGCACTCGAGCAGGGCCATGTGCCCGGCCCCGGGAATGACCACCAGCTCGGCGTGCGGCAGCTCCCGGGCCAGGGCGTGCGAATGCTCCACCGGGATGACGTGGTCCTCGTCACCGGAGATCACCAGCACCGGCACCCGCTTGAGCCCGGAGGCGCTCGGCTCGCAGGCGTGCCCGTAGAGCGCGCAGATGTAGCGGGCCAGGGACTCGGTCGACATGGCCCCGTTCATGTGCTCCACATAGGACACCAGTGACGGGCTCGCCCCGACCGAGCCGAAGCCGTACTTGCGCGTGAGCAGCCGGGCGAGATCCTTCGCCGCCGCCCGGGCCCGGTCCACCACCGGCGCGGTCGCGGTTCCGGCGTTCGAGATCAACGGCAGCAGGCGATCGCGGAACCGCACGACCAGGTCCGGCAGGCCGAAGGTGACGCCCCCGGCGGAGGTCGAGATCAGCACCACCCGCGCGACCCGGCCGTCGGGGGCGAACAGGTCGGGGTCCTGCTCGGCGAGCGCCATGATCGCCATACCGCCCATGGAGTGCCCGACCAGCACGACCCGGGAGTCCGGGGCAGCACACTCCTCGATGACCGTACGCAGTGCCGAGGCGAGCATCTCCACTGTGTACTCACCCGCCGGCAGGCGGCCGGACCGCCCGTGGCCGGGCTGGTCGTAGAAGATCGCCCGCAGTGCTCCCAGACTCCGCTCCGGCGAGCTGCGCGGAATTCCGTCCACCTGCGACAGTGCCTGGCGCTGGAAGTGGAACGTGCCCATGTCCAGACAAAAGCCGTGCACGAAGATCACCGTCGTCCGGGCCCAGGCGGGCCCCACGATCTCGACGTGCAGCGGGATGCCCTCGGCCGTGGTGACCGTACGGTACTCGTCGGCCGGCAGCTCCCCGAACGGCTCGTCCGCATAGGGGTCGGGTTCGGCCTCCTGGCGTCGGCGCAGCAGCACGCGTCGGCCGGCGATGCCGGCGGCCACCCCGGCCGCGGCCAGTCCGACGAGGCTGCCCACCACGCCGGCGGCGATCCGGGCCCGACGGGCGGTGGGACGGGCTGACTCCACGACGTTCCCGCTCATACCGGGCCTTCCGCCGACTGTGCTGACCTCTCCGCAGCCTCCGCTTGCTCCGTGGACTGTCCGGTATAGACCCGCGGTACGCGGGCGCTGCCGAACCGGGTCACGATCTCGTAGTTGATCGTGTCAACCGCGGCCGCCCAGTCGTCGGCCGTGGGCTCCCCGTCGTCGCCGGGTCCGAAGAGGACGGCCACGTCGCCCGGCGCGATCGGGTCGTCCCCGCAGTCGAGCACGAACTGGTCCATGCAGACGCGGCCGGCGATCAGCCGGTTCACGCCGCCGAGGCGCACCGGGCCCCGGTCGCTCGCGGCCCGCGGCACGCCGTCGGCGTACCCCAGCGGGACCAGCGCCAGCGTCGTCTCGGTCCGCGTGTGGTAGGTGTGGCCGTAGGAGACCCCCTGCCCGGCCGGCACCCGCTTGGCGATGGCCACCCGGGCGCGGACGGTCATGGCCGGCCGCAGGTCGACCTCCAGGCCCGGAATCGGCGACAGGCCGTAGCAGGCGATCCCGGTCCGCACAAGATCGAAGTGCATGTCCGGCCGGGTGAGCGTCGCGGCCGAGTTGGCCAGATGCCGATATTGAGGCGACAGGCCGCACCGTTCGGCCGTGGCCAGGCCCTCCTGGAACGCCGCCAGCTGGGCGTCGTTGGCCGGGTGATCGGGCTCATCGGCGCAGGCGAGGTGGCTCCACACGCCGACCACCTCAACCGCGCCGTCGGCCTGGGCCTTGGCGGCCCCCTCACACAGCGCCGGCCACTCGCCCACCGGCGCCCCACCCCGGCCGAGCCCGGTGTCGAGCTTGAGGTGCAGCCGGGCCGGGATACCCGTACGCCGGGCGGCGGCGACGATCTCGGCCAACTGCTCGGCCGACGAGGCCGTGAGGTCCACCCCCGCCTCGACCGCCGAGTCCAGGGGAACGCCCGGGGACATCAGCCAGGCCAGCACCGGGGCCGTGATGCCGGCGGCCCGCAGGTTCAGCGCCTCGCCCACCGTGCAGCCGCCGAGCCAGGTCGCCCCGCCGCGCAGCGCCGCCCGGGCCGCCGGCAGCATGCCGTGCCCGTAGCCGTCGCCCTTCACCACGGCCATGACCTCGGCGCCGTCGGAGCCGGCCGGAGCGGCCGCCCGGGTCACCGACCGCAGCAGGCGGACGTTGTGCTCGATCGCGTCGAGGTCGATGCGTACCTCCGCCTGCCACATGGGTTGATCCTACGTGCTAGTAAGGTCGCCCCAGAGAGGCGATCACCATCGGTAGTGCGTTAGCTACGTCTTGTGCGGTAACGGGTCGAGTCACCCCGCCTATTCCCTCCGAGGGGCGGTTCCCGTCCTCCGTGACCGGCCCGGCCAGGTGGTCCGGTGAGATCGCCGACGCGGCGTGACGAGCGGCGAGACCGTGGACGTACGCCGCCGCGAGCGCGGCCCGCTCGGCCGGCAGCCCGCCCGCCAGGAGCGAGACGAGCAGACCGGCGAGCACATCCCCGGTCCCGGCCGTGGCCAACGCCGGGGTGCCGGTCGGGTTCACCCAGGCGCCGCCGTCGGGGTGCGCGATCACGGTCCGGTAGCCCTTGAGCAGCACGACCACCCCGAGACGCTCGGCCAGCTCGCGGGCCGCGGCCAGGCGGTCCGGCCCGACCGGCTGGCCGGCCAGCCGCGTGTACTCCCGGTCGTGCGGCGTCACCACGGTCGGGGCCGATCGGTTGCGCAGTAGATCGGTCACCGCGGGGTCCCCCGCGAGGGTGATCGCGTCGGCGTCGACCACCACCGGAACCGGCGCCGCGAGCACGGCCCGCAGCTCGGCGGCGGCCCGGTCGTCGGTGCCGATCCCGCAGCCGACCAGCCAGGCCTGCACGCGCCCCGCGCTGGCCACCGAGTCGCTGATCACCACCGACGGGTGAGCCCGCACGACGTCGGCCGCCACTGGTCCGGCGTAGCGCACCATCCCGGCCGGCCCGGCCAGCGCCCCGGCGACCGAGAGCAGCGCCGCCCCGGGAAAGCCGGCCGAGCCGGTGGCGAGCCCGGCCACGCCGCGGCTGTACTTGTCGGACGCCGGTCCCGGCCCGGGCCACCAGGCCGCGATGTCCTCGCGATCCGGCAGCCAGGCGGCCGGCTCACCCTCCGGATCGGACAGTCCAATGTCGACGACGTCGACGAGGCCCGCCAGCGGCACGGCGGGCCCCACCGCCAACGCCGGCTTGAGGCAGCCGAACGTGACCGTGACGTCGGCCCGCACGGCTGGCCCGTCCACCGCGCCGGTATCGACCTCGACCCCGGACGGCACGTCGACCGCCACCACGATCGGCCGGGGCCGCAATGCATCCACGGCCGCCACCGCCTCGGCCGCCGGGCTGCGCAGGCCACCCCGGCCCCCGATGCCCACGATGCCGTCGATGACCAGGTCGGGGGCGGCCTCCCGCAGCGCCGCGGCCGCCGCGGAACCCGACGTCGCCTCCACCGCGCGGCCGCCGCAGCGGCGCAGCTCGGCCAGCCCGTCCGCGTGGGTCCGTTCCGGCGCCAGCAGGAGCGCCCGCACGGCCACGCCCCGGCGGGCCAGCAGGGCCCCGGCGAACAGCGCGTCGCCACCGTTGTTGCCCGCGCCGACGAGCAGGGCGACGCGCCGGCCGTAGACGCCTCCGCTGTCGCCGAGCAGCTGGGCGCACCGCCGGGCCAGGCCTTCGGCCGCCCGCCGCATCAGGGCCAGCGGCGGCAGCGTCGCCATCAGCTTCTCCTCGGCCGCCCGTACGTCGGCGACCCGCCAGACACCTCTCACCGCGGCCTCCCACCCACGAACGACTCGCACCCACGAACGACTGAGACCGTTCCCCGACTATCGAGGATCGTCCCCCTCGGCCAGCACCATGGCGGAGGCGATCCCGCCGTCGTGCGACAGCGACAGGTGCCACCGGGTGATGCCCCGCTGCTCCGCCGCCGCGGCCACCGTCCCCGTCACCGTGAGCCAGGGTCGCCCGTCGGAGTCGGTGACGATCTCGCAGTCGTGCCACTGCAGGCCGCGCGGGGCGCCGAGTGCCTTGGCCACCGCCTCCTTGGCGGCGAACCGGGCGGCGAGCGATTCCGCCGACCGCGGGTGACCCGACGGCGTGTGGCGCTCGGCCTCGGTGAACAGCCGCCCGGCCAGCTGTGGGGTGCGGGCCAGGGCCTGCTCGAACCGCTCGACGAGCACCACGTCGATGCCGACCGCGATGATCATCGCGACCGACCCCCGGGTCCGCCCGGCCCGGCCGCACCAGCCCACCCCGTGGCTTCGCCGCCCGTCACACGGCGCAGCGTAACGAACGCCCGCCGGGGGGACGGTCAGCGGTCCCGATCCCACCCGGCGGGCGCCGTGCGCTCCCGTCGGCGGCGTATCCGTCGGCGGGCCTTTGTTCTTTGGCCGCTACTCCTTGACCGCACCCTCCATGGCACCACGGACGAAGCGCCGCTGGAAGATGATGAAGATGATCGTCACTGGGATGAGGGTGAGCAGCGCCGCCCCGAGCTTGAGCGGGTACTGGCTGCCCGCCCCGAGCGATCCGCCCACGAGGTCGGCCAGCCCCCGGGGCAGGGTGAACAGCTCCGGGCTCTGCACCGCGACGAGCGTGTGCGGGAACTCGTTCCAGGTGCCCTGGAACGACAGGATGGTCAGCGTGATCAGGGCCGGCCTCGCCACCGGGAGAATCACCGACCAGTAGGTGCGGAACACGCCGGCCCCGTCGATACGGGCCGCCTCCTCGAGGCTACCGGGGATCGACTCAAAGAACTGCTTCATGATGAACACGCCCGCGGCGTCGGCCAACAGGGGGATGATCAATCCCGAGTAGCTGTCGTACATCCCCAGCTGGTTGAGCACCAGGAACTTGGGGATGAGCAGGACCACGCCGGGGACGGCCATGACCGCGATGATCGCGGCGAAGATGGCCCGCCGACCGCCGAACCGCAGCCGGGCCAGCGCGTAGCCGGCGAGCGAGTCGAAGAAGATCCGTCCAAGCGTCGCGATGACGGTCACCAGCACCGAGTTCACCACCCACAGTGGAAAGTCGGTGCCCTTGAAGATGCGGACGAAGCTGTCGGTGACGAACGGATCGGGGATCAGGCGCAGCGGGTTGTTGCTGGCATCCGGCTCGGTCTTGAAGGTGTTACTGATCTGGATGACGAACGGGTACAGGAAGATGAGCCCGAAGAACGTGAGGACGGCGTAGTTGGCCACCTGCCTCGCGCGCTGCCGCGGGGTCAGCCGCCGCTTGCGCGGCACCGGGACCGGGGCCGGCGCCTGGGCCATCGCGCCGGCCGCCAGGACGTCGGCCGTGGGGTTGTCGAGGGCCATGTCACACGCTCCTCGCGCGACGGAACCAGCGCGGCCGACGCACGTCGTCACGATCGCGCATCACCCAACGCTGGAGCAACGTCATGCCGATGATGATCGAGAAGAGAACGAACGCGATCGCGGCGCCGGAACCGAAGTTCAGCTCCAGGAACGCGGTACGGAACGACAGGTACGCCGGCGTCAGCGTGGTCTTGGCCGGGTTGCCCTTGCTCATCACGTAGACCTGGTCGAAGACCTGCCAGGTGCCGATGAGGCCGAGCGTGATCACCAGGAACATCGTCGGCTTGAGCATGGGCAGCACGACCTTGCGCAGGTACTGCCAGCGGGTCGCCCCGTCGATCAGGCTCGCTTCCTCGAGCTGAACCGGGATGTTCTGCAGGGCGGCCAGGAACATCAGCATGAACGTGCCCGACGTGGTCCACACGACCAGGCAGATGATCGAGCACATCGCCACGCTGGGACCGGAGAGCCACTGCCACCAGGACAGCCCGAGAAGCTCGTTGTCGGCCAACGCGGCCGGTGGGTTGGTGATGTCGACCAGCCCCACGGTGTCGAGGACGATGTGCAGCACACCGCGCGGGTCCGAGAACCAGTTGGGTCCATCGATGCCAAACCAGGCGAGCACCCCGTTGATCGCGCCCGAGTTGGCAAACAGGAACAGGAACACCACGCTGATGGCGACCGAGCTCGTGATCGACGGGAAGTAGAACGCCGTCCGGAAGAACGACTTCGCCTTCAGCAGGCGCTGGTTCACCGCCAGCGCCAGCGCCAGGGCGAGCACGGTCTGCAGAGGTACGACGGCCAGGACGTAGTACAGGTTGTTGCGAATGCTCGTCATGAAGTCCTGGCGCGTCAGGCCGTCCTGGGTGAACAGCCGCGTGTAGTTCTCCGCGCCGCTCATGGGGACGCCGGAGCGGAACGGACTGCCCTGCCCGTTCCAGGACGTGAAGCTCACCCACAGCGCCATGAGGATCGGGACGAGCAGGAAGACGGTGAGCAGGACGATCACCGGCGCGACGAACAGCCAGCCGGCGATCCGCTCCGGCCGGTTCAGGCCGGAACGGCGTCGACGCCGACGCGGGCGCACGGTGTCGAGCACAGGCTGCCGCGGAGGCGCCTCCGGGGTGAGGACCACGCGGACCTCCTTCACGCGAACGGTGCGGCTAAGGGGCGGCGGTTCCGGCCGCAGGGGGCCGGAACCGCCGCAGTCAGTCAGCCGGCCAGGGCGGCCTCGGTGTTGTCTTGCAGGCGCTCCAGCAGAGCCTTCGGGTCGGTGGAGACGAGCTGCTGCAGACCGGCGTCGAAGTCAGACAGCACGCTGTCCATCTTCGGCGCCTTGACCGGGCCCTGGGCGTACTCGGCGCCCGCGATGAACGCCTCGTCGTTCGGGAACTGGTCGAGGTACTGGTCACGCAGCGACGACCGCGACGGCATCACGCCGAACGCCTCGGTGAACGCGATCTGCTGCTCGGCCGAGACCATGTGCCGCACGAAGTCGATCGCCTGCTCGCGGTACTCGGTCTTCGCCGAGATGCCCCAGCAAACGGTGAAGGAGAGCGTGCCCTTGCCCTTCGGGCCGGCCGGCATCTCGTGGACCGTGTACTTCACGTCGGGGAAGTCGTTCTGCAGGGCGCCCTTGATCCAGTTGCCCTCGAACGTGATGGCGGCCAGCTGCTTGCCGAACGCCTCACCACCCCAACCGGTGTCGATGTCCCGCGGGTAGACGGCGAGCCCGTCCGCCAGCAGGCCCTTGACGTACTCCAGCGCCTGCAGGTTCTCCGGGCTGTCACCGGTCGCCTTCGTGCCGTCCTTGCTCACGATCCAGCCGCCGGCCTGGACCATGAACGCGCCGATCCGGTCACGGGTGTCGCCGATGACGATCGGCGTGATGCCGGCCGCCTTGAGCCGCTCGGCCACCGACCGCAGCTCCTCCCAGGTGGTCGGCACGTCGTCCTCGGTCAGCCCCGCCTGCGCCCACAGCTCCGTGTTGATCTGCATGGCGATGGTGGAGAAGTCCTTGGGAATGCAGTAGAGCTGACCGTCGAACGTGAACGCCTCCCGCAGCGAGGCGTAAAAGTCGTTCGCGTCCTCGATCTCGTTCCCGTACGGCAGGAGCGCGCCCGCTTTCGCGTAGTCAGCGAACCGGCCGGCGTCAACGTAGAAGACGTCGGGCGGGTTGCTGCCGGCAAACGCCTGGCCGAGCTGCTGAGCGAGGTCCTGGGCCGGGATCACGGTCGCGGTGTTGCCGGTGGCGGCCGCCCACGCCGCGGCCGCCTTCTGCACCGCGTCGGTCTCGGCCTGGCCGGACGATCCGATGAGGATCTCGAGGTCGGCCGGACCGCTCTTCTGCTCCGGGGAGTCGTCGAAACCGCTGCCGCATGCGCTGGCGCTGGCCACCATGGCCGTCGCCAGGAACGCGGCCGCCATGACACGATGGGACGTTCGCATCAGTTCTCCTAGTTACATGAATATTTGGATGTCCAGTGCGACACCTGAGAGCGGTGTGCGCCTCAGGCGGAGTCGCGGACAACCAGGTGAGGGGTGAGCAGCACGTGCTCGGGCGGAGACTTGCGCCTGCCGTCGAGCGCGGCCGTCAACAGTCGGATACAGGCCTGAGCCACCTCGGTGAGTGGCTGAGCCACGGTGGTCAGGCCGACCGCACGGGCGACCGGCGTGTCATCGAAGCCGATGACTGCCGGCCGTACCGGGCGGGGTGCCCCGCTCTTCGAGCGGGAGCGGGTGCTGGTCGCGGGACGCGAGGTACGCGCCGCGCGCGACGAGGCGTAGGGCCCCGTCGTCGCGAGCACGTAGTTCCACGCGCCCAAGGCCAGCGAGTCACTCGCGCAGACGAGGGCCGTCGGGCCGTCGGGCGCCGAGAACATCTCGGCGGCCGTACGCTCACCGTCCGCCACACCGTCAATCACGTGGCGCTCCAATCCGGTCGGATCGAGACCGGCCGCCCGCATCGCGGAAAGCCAGCCGTTTCGCCGGTCGTCCGCCACGCCGGCTCCCTCGGGCCAGCCGAGAAAGCCGATCCGACGGTGCCCGGCCGCCAACAGATGCTCGGTCGCCGCAGCGGTGCCGGCGGCGCCGTCGACATCGACCCACGGATGACGATCCGGTCCGCCCCAGGGACGGCCGAACGTCACGAAGGGCACGCCCTTGTCCAGCAGCCACCCCGGCCGTGGATCGTCGGGGTGCGTGCTGGTGAGGACGAACCCGTCCGGGCTGTAGGCGGCCAACAGGTCGTCGTACGCCTGGATCTCCGCGGCGTCGTCCGCCGCGGTGTACAGCACGATCCGGAACCCGGCCTTGGCGGCCGCCTCCGTCAACTCGTGCAGGAACCGGTCAAGGATGTTCCCGTTGATGCCGTCCCGCGCCGGCTCGATCCGCACCCCGATGAGGCGCGACCGGCCCGACCGCATCTGCCGCGCCGCCTGGCTGGCCCGATAGCCGAGCCGGTCGATGACCGACTGCACGTGCTCGCGCGTTTCCGGCCGGACCAGGTGAGGGGCGTTGACCACGTTGGACACGGTCTGGACCGATACGCCCGCCTCCTGGGCGACGGTACGAATGGTCACTTTGGACGGCATCTGTAACGTTCGCTACCCTTGGCTGCCCTTGAACGATCCAGGTCAGCGATAGCATCATTGGACCGTTCAAACTGGATGCGCAGACGATGCTCCTCCGACGGCCGTCCTGTCAAGAGGTGGCTTGTCACAACGGGAAGCGGGCACGCCCGCGGCGGTCACTACCGACGCGGCGGGCACCGACAGGCAGGCACCACCATGGCGGGCACCAACGAAGGCGGGCGACGAGAAGGCGAGAGTGGACACGTGACGGTTGCGCCGCATCAAGCCGGCCCAGCGGAGGCCGAGCTGTTCCAGCCGCTGCTGCACGACCTGACGGTGACGGTGTGCGCACCCAGCAGCGCGCTGAGTGACCACGATGGACAGATCCGACCGCGAGGCGTGCAGGGCGTCTTCGTCGGCGACCGCCGGGTCCTGTCGCAGGCGATCCTTCGCATCAATGGCGACGAACCGTCCCCAATCGCCTACACGCCCAACGGGGCGAGCGGGGCCACGTTCGTGAGCGTCGCCCGTAGGCTCGGCGACCGCATCCCGGATCCGACCGTACGCATCGAGCGGGCGCGGCAACTGTCCGCCACCGGGATGACCGAGGAGATCCGGGTCATCTCGGCGGCCTCGGTCCCGGTGCGGGCCCGCGTGACGATCGACCTCGCCAGCGACATCGCGCCCATGGACGCGGTCAAGAGTGGGCGGACCAGCAATCCGGTGCCGGCCCGGGGCGACGGCGACGCCCTGCGCTGGTCGGCCCCCGGGCTCGAGGTGCGGGTGACGGCCGAGGGGGCGTCGGTGGACGTCGAGGAAGCCCGCCTGGCCTGGACCGTCGACCTGCCCCCGCGCGCCACCGCCAGCCACCGCTGGACCCTGCAGGTCACCGGGACCGGGATCGCCGTGACCGCCCCGGCCGGGCCGGTCGAGTGGTCCCGGCCGCGCCTCGTCGCCGACGATCGCCGGCTGGTCCGACTGCTCGAGCGCTCGCTGGACGACCTGGCGGCGCTGCGGCTCGTCGAGCCCGGCCAGCCCGAGGACACCTTCCTCGGCGCGGGCGTCCCGTGGTTCCTCACCCTGTTCGGGCGGGACAGCCTCTGGGCCGCCCACATGCTGCTGCCGCTCGGCGTCGACCTGGCCCGGGGCACGCTGCGGGTCCTCGCCCGGCGTCAAGGCCGCCGTCTGGACCCGGCCAGTGGGGAGGCCCCGGGCAAGATAATGCACGAGCTTCGATACGAGAGTCTCTTCGGACTCACCGCCGAGGCCGCACCGGTCGTCTACTACGGCACGATCGACGCCACCCTGCTGTGGATTGACCTGCTGCACGAGGCCTGGCGCTGGGGCCTACCCGAGGCCGAGGTGGCTGCCCTGCTCCCGCATCTGCAGGCCGCGCTCGGCTGGCTGGCCGACCACGCCGACCCCGACGGGGACGGCTTCCTGGAATACATCGACGACAGCCGCGGGCTGGCCAACCAGGGGTGGAAGGACTCCGTCGACGCTGTCCGGTTCCGCGACGGTCAGCGGGCCCGCCCCCCGATCGCGCTCTGCGAGGTGCAGGGCTACGCCTACCAGGCCGCGATCGCCGGCGCCGAGTTGCTGGACGCCTTCGGCCTGCCCGACGGCGACCGCTGGCGGGAGTACGCTGCCGCGCTGGCTCAGCGGTTCCGGGAGCGGTTCTGGGTGGACGGGCCTGACGGCCCCTACCCGGCGCTGGCCCTGGACGGCGACAAGCGCCCCGTGGACGCGCTCGCCAGCAACATCGGTCACCTGCTCGGCACCGGCCTGCTCTCCGCCGAGGAGTCGGCCCTGGTGGCCCGGCACCTCGCCTCACCCGCGATGGCCGGGGGGTACGGTCTGCGCACGATGGCCGCCGACAGTGGTGGGTACAACCCGCTGTCGTACCACTGCGGCTCGATCTGGCCGCACGACACCGCGATCGCCATAGCCCGGCTGGCCCGGGCCGGCCACGGCGCGGCCGCGGCCGTGCTGGCCGATGGTCTGCTGAGCGCGGCCGAGACGTTCGGCTACCAGCTGCCCGAGCTGTACGGCGGTGACGACCGTACGGTCTGGGGCCGCCCGGTGCCGTACCCGGCCGCCTGCCACCCGCAGGCCTGGTCGGCCGCGGCCAGTGTGGCCATCCTGCAGGCGGCAATAGGCGTGTACCCCGACGTTCCCCGAGGGACTGTCCACTTGCGACCGTTGCCGGGCGCCCCCCTGGGGGCGATCGACCTGCAGGGCCTGCGGATCGCCGACGCGGAGGTCGGCGTCGCCGTCACCCGCGACGGCCGGGTGAGCATCACCGGGCTGCCCGCGTCCCTGCGGGCCGTGGTCCCGACCCCGGCCCCGGTCATCCCCACGCAGCCGGTCGGCCCGACCGAGCCGACCCCGGCCCGCGAGTGATGGGTCGCGCTTGACCCGCGGCCCCGGCATCTCACGCGCCGGCTGACTGTCGTCGCCGGCCGGTCGTGGTCGACCCGATCAGGAACGCATGGGCCGATGGCGGTTCACCCATGACCTCTGTCGCTCGTTGTCGATCGACGTGCGCTTGTTGTCGGCTGATGTGCCTCAGTGGTCGAGAGCCAGACGCAGGCCGAGGGCGATCAGGACGGCGCCCGTCACCTGCTCGAACCGGCGCCGGACGGTCGGTCGGGTGAGCCAGCTGCGCGCCTGCGTCACGAGCACGGCCAGCAGCGAGAGCCAGACCAGACCCTCGATGACGTGGATCATGGCCAGCGCCAACGACCCCGCCAGCGGAGGCGATCCGGCGGGCAGAAACTGCGGCAGGACTGACAGGTAGAACACCCCGACCTTGGGGTTGAGCAGGTTCGTGGTGAGCCCGGCCCGGAGAGCTCGCCCACGGCTCCAGCGCTCACCGGGCGCCCCGAGGCCAGGGGGAGCGGAGTCGGCCGACGCCGACGGCATTGAGCCGCCCGACGCTGACGGCGCGGTGTCCGACCGCCGACGCCGTACGGACCACAACGCCCGCGCCCCGAGCCAGCACAGGTAGGCCGCGCCGGCCCACCGCAGCACGTCGAAGGCGAGCTGGGAGGCGGCGAGCACGGCGGTGACGCCGATCGCCCCGGCCGTGGCCCAGGCAAGGCACCCCAGGCCGACGCCGACCGCGGCCGCGATACCGGATCCGCGCCCGCCCGCGGCGGCGGCCCGCAGGACGAGCAGGGTGTCCACTCCGGGCGTGATGGTGAGGAGAGCGGCCAACGCGGCGAAGGCGAGCAGCGAGGTGACCACCCGTCATGTCTACCGCAGCGGGCAGGCCACGGGCGCGGCGATGACGTGTCGCCGGCACAACCCGCGTTGGTACGGGCGCACATCGGCCACCGCGCGATTCCGCTGTGACTGGTAGTTCTACCGGTGCAACGGCATCGGGCCACTCACGAGAATCGCTGCATCGTCCCGCCGACCACCTGGTCGGCCAACCGAAAGGAAGTGACAGGTGAGTGGCATGGCCCGTCCCCGCACGCCCACGCGCCGCCTGGCCCGACTGGTCACCGTCCTGGCCGGCGCGGCCGCGCTGACCGCGGCCTCGCTCGTGGTCGCCGCGCCGGCCCGCGCCGACGAAATCGGCCAGGCGCCGACAGCGCTCAACATCTACGGCAACGGCAGTTTCTCGGTCGCGTCGAGCAGCATCTCGCCCCTCGTGAGCGGCTTCGGCGGCGGAGTGGTTTACTACCCGACCGCGCCCGGCCTGTACCCGGTGGTCGCGGTCTCTCCCGGCTTCACGGCCACCTGGTCGAGCATCTCCTGGATCGGTCCCCGGCTGGCCTCCTGGGGCTTCGTGGTGGTGGGTATCGAAACCAACACCCTGCTCGACCAGCCGAGCAGCCGCGGCCAGCAGCTGCTCGCCGCGCTGAACTGGGCGGTCAGCAGCAGTGCCCCATCCGCGGTGCGGTCCCGGGCGGACGGCACCCGGCGCGGCGTGGCCGGTCACTCGATGGGCGGCGGCGGCTCTTTGGAGGCGCTGGCTATGGACACCACCGGAAACGTGAAGGCGGCCGTGCCGATCGCGCCCTGGAACACCGACAAGACCTGGAACAACGTCAATGAGCCGGTACTCATCGTGGGCGGCCAGTGGGACACCGTCGCCCCGGTGGCCACGCACTCGATTCCGTTCTACAACACCCTGGCCGGCCCCAAGGCATACGTCGAACTCAACAACGCGACCCACTTCTTCCCCCAGTTCGACGACGCCATGACCTCCCGGGCCCTGGTCGCCTGGTTCAAGCGCTGGCTCAACAACGACACCCGGTTCACCCCGTTCACCTGCGGCTTCTCCGGACTGTCCATTTCGGACTTCAGGTCCAACGCCTGCTGATCGGCGACCGGGGTGCGCGGCGGCCGGCCGGTTCGGCCGCCGCGCTCGCCGGCGCCAGGAGCCGCGCCAGGTCGATCCGCGAACGCAGGCCGAGCCGCGCCAGGATGTTGCGGACGTGGTAGTCGACCGTCCGGGTGCTGACGAACAGCACGGCCGCGATCTCCCGGTTGGTGGCCCCGCTGGCGACCAGCTCGGCGATCTGCCGCTGCTGGGCGGTCAGCCGGCTGACGGGGCCCGGCCGGAGGACCAGGCGCTCGCCCACGTTGCCCTCCCCACCGATGTCCGCCCCATTGATGCCCTCCCCACCGAGGCGCTCCCCCGCCAGGCGTTCCCCGGCCGCGCGCAGCTCGGCCCGGGCCTGCTCGGCCAACGGGGCCGCTCCGAAGTACTCGAATGTCTCGTACGCCGCCCGCAACTGCTCCCGGGCGGCCCGGCGACGGCGGAGGCGGCGAAGTTCCCGCCCGTACAGCAGCTGCGTCCGCGCCCGCTCAAACAGAGCCCGGGCGAGCCGATGCTGGTGCAGGGCGGCCCGGAAGTGCTCCCCGGCCTGGTCCGGGTCCTCCGCCACGAGCGCCCGGCACCGTTCGGACAGGGCCAGCCACGCCGGGTTGCCCGTCGGTCGGGCCCACAGATCGAAGATGGCGAGTGCCTCGCGGGCCGCCGTCACATCGCCGGCCCGGACGCACGCCTCGACCAGGTGCGGGGTCGCCGCCACGCGGATGGTGAGCTGGCCGTGCCCGGACTCGAGGCTGCACAGCCCGGCCAACCGGGGTACGGCCTCGGCCGCCCGGCCGTCGTTGAGGTCCAGGATGCCCAGGGCCCACTCGACCAGGGCGGCGGCCCGGCCGACCTCCGCCGCCCGCGCCTCGCGAATGCGCGCCCGGCAGGTCGCCCGATCGCCGACCATCGCGGCGATGACCGCGTACAGGCCGGCGAGGTTGCTGTGCAGACCCTGCTGACCGGTCGCGGTCGCCAACGGGATGGCTCGGGCGAGCGTGGCCGCGGCGGCCGGGTACCGGCCCAGGGCACATTCGGCCGCGGCGGCCAGCTCCAGCGCCTGCGGCACGGTGGCCTGCCACCCCGCGGCCTCGGCCAGCGCGGCCGCTCGCATGGCCAGGCCGTACGCCACCTCGTCGTCGCCGAGCACGATCGCGGCCAGGCTGGCCCGGATCAAAGCCGTGGGCTCGTCAATCGCGGTGGCGAGCGCGATGACCCGACGCAGCGACGGCGCAGCCGCCCCGTAGTCCCCGCGGAACATGGCGGTCAGTCCGGCGAGTTGCTCGAAGGCGAGTTCGGCCTCGCGCGGCTCGCCGGGACGGCGCAGCGCCAGGGCCTGGTCCGCCAGCGCGCGGAACTCCGCGTAGTCCCCGGCCAGGCAGAGCGCCTCGCCGGCGCTGAGGAGAGCCGTCGCCCGCCGGGGCGGGTCGTCGCGCAGCTTGTCGGCCGCCGCCCGGAGGACGGCGCCCGCGCGATCGGGCGTTCGGCCCCGCAGCGCCATCTCCCCGAGTAGCAGGTCGTACTCGCCCCTGGCCTCCGAGGGCAGCGCGCCCGCCTGCACCCGCCGGAGCAGGTTGCGAGCCCGGTGCGGCTCGCCCCCGTCCCACAGCTGACGCGCCGCGGCCACGAGCCGGACGGCGGCGAGCCCGGGATCGGCGGAGAGCTCGGCCGCGCGGACCAACGCCTGCGCTCGCACCGCTGGGGTCTGTCCATCGTGGACTGACATCGGGTCCGTGCCGCCACCGGCCGGCGCTGTGGCGGCCGCGGCCAGCGCCTCGGCCAGGCCGGGGTCGGGGCCCACCGCCAGCGCGGCCCGGTGCAGGAGCGTCCGGACCGCCGATCGGTGGGGGTCCAGGATCGCAGCGAGGAGCGTGTGGGTGGCCCGGCGGGCGGACAGCGTGGCCTCCTCGTACACCACGAGGCGCAGCAGCGGCTCGGGTATCTGGACCTCGTCGCTACGGATTCGAATCAGGCCGGCCCGCTCAGCGGGATCGAGAGCCGCAATATCGATACTCAACGACGCTGCCGCCCGCACCAGGTCGCCCGTGGTCAGGTTCGGGTCGGCCGCCGCTACCAGCATCAGCCGCCGGGTCGGCTCGGGCAGGTCGTTCAAACGCGCGACATAGTCCCGGCGGAGGCGACTGGTCGGCGGCAGGCCGTGCGGGGCCGGTTCCTCGCCGCAGCGCTGGGCCGGGGTGAGCGCCGACGCCAGCTCCACGAGAGCGCCGGGGTTTCCCGCGGCCAGGGCCACGAGGGCGCCGGCCACATCGCCGTCGATCCCGGGCGCCGCGTCGGCGGCCAGCGCTGCGCCCGCGGTCGGATCCAGCGGCGCCAGCCGCAGCGTCGGGAAATCCCAGTCCGGTCCGCCCGGTCGCTGCGTGATCAGGACGGCCACCCGCAGACCGGCGAGCCGAGCGGCCACGAAGCCGAGCAGGTCCACCGAGCGCGGATCGCTCCACTGCGCATCGTCGATCCAGCACACCAGGGGCCGGCGCCGGGCGAGCGGACCGAGCGCCTCGACCGTCTGCACGCCGAGTCGGTACACGTCATCGGCTTCGATCGCGGCGACGCTCAGCGCGCGCCAGGCCGGGCCGAGCACCGGCGCGAGCAGCGCGTCGGCGGTCGCGAACGGAACGCTCACCTCCCGTCGACGGGCCCGCGCGCTGACCACCGACGGTGGTGTGCCGCCGACCCGGAGCTCGGCGAGCACGTGGTCGACCAGAAAGGTCTTGCCCGTGCCGGGGCCACCCTCGAGCACCAGGGCACCACCGTCGCCGGCCCGCGCCCGATCGATCAGGCCCACCACCGCCTCGCGTTCGGCGGCCCGACCTCGCAGGCTGGCCACCGACGCTGGCGACCGCTCGGTCACCACCCCAGGGTCACCCGGGACGGCGCGCTTGTAAAGCGGTGCGAGCGTTGGAAGGCAGTGCGGCGCCGCCCCGGGTGGGTGCGGCGCCGCCTCCGCTGGCTGAGACGACTACTCCACGGTCACGGACTTGGCCAGGTTGCGCGGTTGATCGACGTCATGGCCGCGGGCGGTGGCGATCTCGCAGGCGAGCACCTGCAGCGGCACGGTCGTGACCAGCGGCGCGAGCAGCGTCGGGGTGGCCGGCACTTCGATGAGGTGGTCGGCGTACGGCCGTACGGAGGTGTCCCCCACCTCGGCGATCACGATGGTGCGGGCGCCCCGGGCCCGGACCTCCTGAATGTTGCTGACCACCTTGTCGTGCAGGCTGTCCTTGCCGATCGGCGAGGGCACGATGCAGACGACCGGGGTGCCGTCCTCGATGAGCGCGATCGGCCCGTGCTTGAGCTCGCCGGCCGCGAACCCCTCGGCGTGCATGTAGGCGAGCTCCTTGAGCTTCAGCGCGCCCTCCAGCGCGACCGGGTAGCCCACGTGCCGCCCGATGAAGAGCACCGACCGGGACGAGGCGAGGTCGCGGGCCAGCGCCCGTACGGCGTCCATCGTCTCCAGCACCTGGTCCACGGCGCCCGGCATCTGCTGCAGCTGGTCGAGCACAGCCCGCACCTCATCGGCGAACTTCACCCCGCGTGCCTGGGCCAGGTACAGGCCCACCAGGTAGCAGGCCACCAGCTGGGTGAGGAACGCCTTGGTGGAGGCGACCGCGATCTCGGGACCGGCGTGCGTGTAGAGCACGGCGTCGGACTCGCGCGGGATCGACGAGCCGTGGGTGTTGCAGATAGCCAACACCCGCGCCTTCTGCGTCTTGGCGTGGCGCAGGGCCATGAGCGTGTCCATGGTCTCGCCCGACTGCGAGATGGCCACGACCAATGTGGACGAATCCAGCACCGGGTCGCGGTACCGGAACTCGCTGGCCAGCTCGACCTCGCAGGGCAGCCGCGTCCAGTGCTCGATCGCGTACTTGGCCACCAGTCCGGCGTGGTAGGCGGTGCCACAGGCGACGATGAACACCTTGTCCACGCTGCGCAACTCCGCCTCGGTGAGGCGGGTCTCGTCCATCATGAGCTCGCCGGTCGGGCTGAGCCGGCCCCGCAGCGTGTCGGCCACGGCGCGCGGCTGCTCGGCGATCTCCTTGAGCATGAAGTAGTCGAAGCCGCCCTTCTCGGCGGCGGCCGCGTCCCAGTCGATGTGGAACTGCTTGCCCTCGGCCGGCGTGCCGTCGAAGTTGCTGATCTGCACGGCGTGCGGGGTGATGAGCACGACCTGGTCCTGGCCCAGCTCGATGGCCTCGCGGGTGTGCGCGATGAAGGCCGATACGTCGCTGGCCAGGAAGTTCTCACCCTCGGCCTGCCCCACGACCAGGGGCGAGTTGCGCCGGGCCCCGACGACGGCGTCCGGGGTGTCGGCGTCGACGGCGAGCAGGGTGAACGCCCCCTCCAGCCGGCGGCACATGCGCCGCATCGCCTCGGCGAGCTGCTCGGCCGACGAGCCCGCCACGGCCGCGGGCGCGGTGCCCGCCGCCACCTCGGCCCGGACGTTCGCCAGCTCCTGCTCGAGCAGGTGGGCCGCGCACTCGGTGTCGGTGTCGCTGACGAACTCCACCCCGGCCGCCTCAAGCTCGGCCCGCAGCGTGGCGAAGTTTTCGATAATGCCGTTGTGGATGATGGCCAGCCGGCCGTTGCGGGAGCGGTGCGGATGGGCGTTGCGGTCGGTCGGGCTGCCGTGGGTGGCCCACCGGGTATGGCCGATGCCGGTGGTGCCGGTGTTGATGGCGCTCTCCGGGGCTTGGGCCGCCAGTTCCTGCTCAAGGTTGCCGAGCTTGCCGGCCCGCTTCACGGTGATGAGATCGAGGCCCTCCTCCGGCGACGCCCCCGAGTCCTTGCCGAGGACGGCCACTCCGGCCGAGTCGTACCCGCGGTACTCGAGCCGGCGCAACCCGTCCACGATGATGCCGAGCGCCGGCCGGGCGCCCACGTACCCCACTATTCCGCACATGAGGACGATCTAACCACGCTTCGCGCAGAACTGCTGCGCAGAAAGCCGACTTTTGCGCAGGCCACGTGATCGGTTCGGCGGGTGTACCCTGCCGCACGTGACGGACGAGGCCAGAAGCGGCGGGTCAGGTACGGCCGGCGACTCGGGATCGCGGATCGAGCCGGTCGGGGTGGCCCGGATGCGGGGGTTCGGCACCACGATCTTCGCCACGATGTCGGCGCTGGCCGTCCGGACGAACTCGGTCAACCTCGGCCAGGGCTTCCCCGACACCGACGGCCCGCCCGAGATGCTCGAGGCGGCGGTGCAGGCCCTGCGCAGCGGCCGCAACCAGTACCCACCCGGCCCGGGCATCCCCGAGCTGCGCGCCGCGATCGCCGCCCACCAGCAGCGCTTCTACGGCCTGGCGTACGACCCCGACCGCGAGATCCTCGTCACGGCCGGGGCCACCGAAGCGATCGCGGCCAGCCTCCTCGGTCTGTGCGAGCCCGGTGACGAGGTGGTCGCCTTCGAACCGTTCTACGACTCGTACGGAGCGTGCATCGCCCTGGCCCAGGCGCGACTGCGGCCGGTGACGCTACGCCCCGCCGCCGACGGCCGGTACGCCTTCGACCCCGACGAATTGCGTCGCGCCTTCTCCGGCCGCACCCGGGTGGTGCTGCTCAACTCGCCGCACAATCCGACCGGGAGGGTGTTCACCCGCGACGAGCTGACCCTGATCGCCGAGTTGTGCCAGCAGTACGACGCGATCGCCGTCACCGACGAGGTCTACGAGCACCTCGTCTTCTCGGACGCGTCCAGTGTGCACTGTCCTATTGCGACGCTTCCAGGCATGCAGGAGCGTACGTTGCGCATCTCCTCGGCGGGCAAGACGTTCTCCTGCACCGGCTGGAAGGTCGGCTGGGTGAGCGGGCCGGCCGAGCTGGTCCAGGCGGTGACCCGGGTCAAGCAGTTCCTCACGTACGTCAACGCCGCCCCGCTGCAGCCCGCGGTCGCGGTGGCGCTCGGCCTGCCCGACGCGTACTACACCGAGTTCGCCGCCACGCTGCAGCGCAAGCGCGACCAGTTGCTCGCGGGCCTGGCCGCGGCCGGGTTCGCCCCGTACCGGCCGGAGGGCACGTACTTCATCACGGCCGACATCCGCAGGCTGGGCGGCACCGACGGCGAAGAGTTCTGCCTGTCCCTGCCGGAGCGCTGTGGCGTCGTGGCCATCCCGGCCCAGGTCTTCTACGCCGACCCGTCCCGCGGCCGCCACATCGTCCGGTTCACCTTCTGCAAGCGGGACGAGGTGCTGGCCGAGGCGGTTGCTCGCCTGCGCCGCCTGGCCGAGCCGGCGAGCCGGTAGCCCGGACCGGACCTATCCTGGTCACCGTGAGGCTCGACGAACTCAGGCGGCTGCGGCGGGCCCGCGACCTCATCGACCGGGAATACGCCCGCCCGCTGGACGTGCCGACGCTGGCCCGAGCCGCCTTCATGTCCCCCGGCCACTTCTCCCGGCAGTTCCGGGCCGCCTTTGGCGAGACGCCCTACAACTACCTCATGACACGGCGGATCGAGCGCGCCAAGGTGCTGCTGCGGCGGGGCGACATGAGCGTGACCGAGGTGTGCATGGCCGTGGGCTGTACGTCGCTCGGCTCCTTCAGCGCCCGGTTCACCGAACTGGTCGGGGAGAGCCCGAGCGCCTACCGAGCCCGCAACCACGCCGAGGCCGCCGCGGTCCCGGGCTGCTGGGCGAAACTGGTGACCCGACCGAGCAGGATCCGAGAAGCGCAGGTGAGCCCGGCCACGTAGCGTGCTGGGTATGAAGATCTCAGTCAGAAACGTCTTTCTCGAAGTCGACGACCACGAGGCCGCGCTCGCCTTCTACCGCGACGCCCTTGGGTTCGAGGTGCGTCAGGACGTGGCCATGGAGGGCGCCCGGTGGCTGACCGTCGGGCCGCCGTCGCAGCCCGAGCTCGGCATCGTGCTCACCACCGTCGGCGTGGGCCGGCCGCCGGAGGACGCGCAGGTGCTGCGCGAGCTGCTGGCCAAGGGGTCGCTCTCCGGCCTGGTGCTGGCCACCGACGACGTGGACGCGGTGTTCGAGAAGGTCCGGGCCTCCGGGGCCGAGGTGCTCCAGGAGCCCATGGACATGCCGTACGGCCCGCGGGAGTGCGAGTTCCGCGACCCGGCCGGCAACTCGATCCGATTCAGCCAGAGCCCGAAGAAGTAGCCGACCGCCTCGAGAGTGCGTCAACGCGGACGCCGCGCTCCGTACGGCTGATGGCCGCACGGAGCGCGGCGTCGTCGTTCAGGCGAGCAGGCCGGGCTCGGTGATCGAGACCTTGTCCTTGGTCGCCGGGCAGACCTGCTGAGAGTTGGCAAAGGTCGACGGCAGGCCCGATGGGTGGTTCCGCGCGGAACGAATTCGCTAGTCGAAGGCGGTATCGCCTATCGCACCGGCGTCTCGCTGCGCAGGCTCACGATCAGCGTGAGCAGGCCGCCGTCGTACTCGCGGTGCAGGCGATGCCCGGGCTCTTCGCAGAGCTGGGACATGATCCGCACCATGGCCGTGTTGCTGGCGTGGACGACGGCGCGGACCCGCCCCACGCCCAGCTGCGCGGCGTGGGCGAGCAGCCGCCGGGCCAGGAAGGTGCCGAGCCGGCGCCGCTGCCAGGCGTCCTCGACCAGGATGGCGAGCTCGGGCGCGTCGCTGGGCCCGGACCCGGACGGCCAGATGAGGCTGGCCATGGCGACCACCGAGCCCGCGTAGTCCTCGACCACCAACGTGTAGCCCGAGGCCGGCGACAGCAGGCGGGCCAGCGTGGTCGTGCTCGGCGTACGCGTACTCGACAGGTAGCGCCGCAGCCGGCTCGTCATCGAGCAGCGGTGATGCATGGCGACGACGGCGTCAAGATCTTCAGGCGTCGCGACCCGGACGGTCACTCCCGCCCCGGTGGGCAGCACGAGCTGCCACGACTCCGGCGTCGGCTCCGCCTCGGGGCGGATCTGGGCCTGCACCGCGATGTCGACCATGGCGTAGGCCCGGGCCCGCTCGGCCGGAGTGAACGGCGCCGACGGCCGGGACAGCAGGTAACCGCCCCCGCTCGGGTCGTTGAGCCACAGCTGCGCCGCCGTTGGCACCGGGCTGCCCGGCTTGGCGGCCGCGCCCCGCGCCATGTCGGCAGAGTCGTCAACCAGGCCGGCCGGCGGCTCGGCCCGCCAGGTCACCTCCGCCCCGGGGAAGAGGCTCGTGAGCACCGCCGGCAGGTCGTCGGGGTTGCGCAGCAGGCGGGTCGCCAGCGACAGGGCCCGGGTCGGGCCGTCGACCAGCGCATGAGCGTCGGCCGGGGTGACGCGGGGCGACCGGGCCCCGCCGTCGACCACGGCCGCGGACAGGTCGGCCACCGACAGCAACGGAGACGCCGCCACCAGCAGCTCATCGACCGGACCGTCCGGGGTGAGGTGCACCTGAACCGAGAGGATGTTGACCGCGCGACGGGCCAGGCTCGCCGCGAGGATCGCCAGCCGCCCCGGCACGTCGTCGAGGGTGGCCCGGATGTTCCACAGCTTGACCGCGCCCCGGGCCGGCTCGGGCGAGGCGGCCTCGACCACCTCCGGCACGACGGCCTCGTGCCGGTCGGCGACGAGCTGAGCGAGCAGCAGGTCGGCCGTGGCCCGGTTGCCGGCCATCGGGATGTCCCAGAAGACCGCGAGCCGTGTCAGGGACCGGGTGGTGGTGTCACCGGCCCGCAGCTCGACCGGGTCGGTGAACGCGATCATGGCGTCGATCTCGCCCGCGGCGGCCAGCCCGGCGGTCGCCGACGGGCCCACCGTGCCCGAACGCAGCGGCTCAGCCGAGAGCCCCACGTGCTCGGCCAGCAGGGCGGCGATGCCGGCCGGCGCGAACAGGCGCATCGTCGCCAGGGTGCTGTAGTGGGTCGAAGCCCAGGCGATGAGATCGGCACGGCGCGGGCCCTCGGCGGTGAGGGCCAGCGCCGGCCGCCGGGTGGCTGGCACCGCGGACTCGACCAACGGCCCATCCGGGACCGGAGAGTGGATCCGGGGTGTGTGCGCTCCCGCCACCTTGGCCTCGGGCTGACCAGCACCGTGCGCGGGGCCGGCGGACTGCTCGAGCCCGGAACCCGACCCCTTGCCGCTGTCGCTGTACGCCTGCCCTAGTCCGCGCTCGTCGATGACGTGCGCGAGGCGACGTGAGTTGGCGGGCGCACGCCGGTCAGCGACGCCTCCGGCCGGGGTGGGCCCGGCCGGCAACGCGGTCGGGGTGTTGATCTCCTGAGCCACGGTAACCACCCCTTCTCGGGATCGCCAAGGGCCATGCCGTCCGCGGCTGCCCCAACGCACCCGCTCGCCGGCCAGTCTGCCTAAGTCTCGTTTCGGCCGGATTGCACCGCCGTGTACGTGCCGAATCGGGTTACCGACGCACCGAGTCGGACGACCGGCCGGCCCACAAACGTCGGGTTACGGACCGTGTCGCCGGCTGGCCGGCCAGCACGGACATCGGCTGGGCGCTTACTTGGTATGCTCCTGCGAACCAGGCGCCCCGCGTGTGTCTTTCGCCACCGGTCCGTGCCCGTCGCCTGCCCGGGCGCTCCCGTCTCCACCGGGTGTTCCGCTCGTCCCGGCCGCCGGCCGGGCATGGTTCGCGTCGATGGCGCCGACGTTCCCACCCCTCCCGAGGAGTCTGCTGATGGTCCGGCCTTTCGGAAAGACCGCTCGACGCGGGCGGGCGCTGCTGGCCGTCCTGGCCCTGCTCGCCTTCGCCGCCTCGGCCTGCGGCACCTCCCCGAGGCACCTGACCGCGATCGCCCCCGAGCCCGAGCCGACCCACCCGACGCCCACCGAACCGGCCGAGCTCGTCTTCCTGCCGGCCGACAACGCGGTCGTCTCGCCCCGCAAGGTCGTGGTCGTCGGCATCACCCACGGCCGCCTCGACGCGGTCTCTTTGGTGGACGCGGCCGGCGCCGAAGTACCGGGCGAGTACGACGCGGCCCAGCGCACCTGGCACAGCACGGCCACGCTGACGTACGACACGACGTACCGGCTCATCGCCCGGGGTACCGGGGCCGACGGCACGACGGTGGAGGGCAACCGTACGTTCTCCACCCTCAAGCCGGCCGCGTACACGAGCGCGGAGATCCGAGCATTCCGCGGCTACGGCCCGCTGCTGGACGGTGGAACGTTCGGGGTGGGCCAGCCGATCGTCATCCAGTTCAGCCGCAACGTGGTCAACAAGGCCGAGGTGGAGGCGGCTCTGGAGGTCAAGGCCGTGCCCAAGACCCTGGGCGCGTGGCGGTGGATCCGCGACGACGAGATCCACTGGCGCCCCCGCGAGTACTGGCGGCCCGGCACCCGGGTGACGGTCAACGCCAACCTCTACGGCGTGGACTTCGGCGGCGGCCGGTACGGCCAGGCCAACCAGACGGCGACCTTCACCATCGGCCCGTCGAAGATCGCCATCGCCGATCACGACACCAAGCGCATGCGCGTGTACATCAACGGGGTCGACGTCACCGCCTCGATCGGCGACTCGTGGAACCCGAACCTCCCCGGCCCCTCCTACGACCACTCCGACGGCCTGCGGATCAGCATGGGCAAGCAGGGCGAGTACTCGGCCCAGGGCTGGTTCGACATGCGTACGTCCAGCGGGGTCTTCGTGGTGATGGAGAAGTCGGAGATGGTCCGTATGCGCCCCGACCTACCGCCGGACGATCCGCTGTACTACGACCAGCAGGTGCCCTACGCCGTCCGCTTCACCTCCAGCGGTCTGTACGTGCACTGGGCCGACTGGAGCGTCTACGACCAGGGCGTGCGCAACGTCTCCCACGGCTGCATCAACCTGTCGCCCAACGACGCCGTGTGGTTCTTCAACAACTTCAGCTACGGCGACATCATCGAGGTCCGGAACACCGGCAAGCCCCAGGAGCTCACCGACGGCCTCGGCGACTGGTCCCTCACCTGGGAGCAGTGGATCGGCGCGGCGTAGGGCGTAGGCCCCGTCCCTTCCTCGTTGATCTAGGGCTCAGGGTGGTGAGTTGATCTCCAACCACCACTCTGGGCCCTAGATCAACGTTGGGGGGCGAGTCGCGCTACAGGGTCGCGCCGAGCTGCCAGGGGACGAACTCCTCGAGGCCGAACCCGAGCTCCTCGCTGCGAGTCTTCTGGCCAGAGGCGGTGGCGAGGATCAGCTCGAAGATGCGCTGCCCCACCTCCTCCACCGTCTCCTCGCCATCGGCGATCGTGCCGCAGTTGAGGTCCATGTCGTCGGTCATCCGCCGGTACAGCTCGGTGTTGGTGGCGAGCTTGAGGCACGGCGTCGGCCGTGAGCCGAAGACCGACCCGCGGCCAGTGGTGAAGCACAGTACGGTCGCGCCGCCGGCCACGAGCCCGGTCGCGTTCACCGGGTCGTAGCCAGGAGTGTCCATATAGACAAGCCCACGAGTTCGGGGCCGCTCGCCGTAGCGCACGACGTCGCACAGCTCGGTCGTACCGCCCTTGGCGATCGCACCCAGCGACTTCTCGAGGATCGTGGTGAGACCGCCCGCCTTGTTGCCCGGCGAGGGGTTGTTGTCCAGCGAGCTCCCGTCGGCCGCCACGTGGCGCTCCCACCACCGGATGCGCTCGACCAGCCGCTGGGCCACCTCGTCGCTGACCGCCCGCTCGAGCAGGATGTGTTCGGCCCCGTAGATCTCGGGTGTCTCCCCGAACATGGCGGTGCCGCCGTGCCGGACCACCAGGTCGGCGGCCACGCCCAGCGCCGGGTTCGCGGTGATGCCCGAGTACCCGTCCGAGCCACCACACTCCATGGCCAGCACCAGCTCGCTCACCGGGACGGGCTCGCGCTTCGCCGCGGCCGCAACCGGCAGCATCTCCTCGATGCGGCGCAGGCCCTCCTCGACCGTACGCCGGGTGCCCCCGAGCTCCTGGATCGTCATGAGGTGCACCGGTACGCCGTCGGGCACGCTCCACTCCGAGGCGAGCGAGACGACCTGGTTGACCTCGCAGCCCAGGCCGATCACGAGGAAACCGGCGAAGTTCGGGTGTTCGCCGTACCCGCGCAGCGTGCGCCGCAGCATGTCGAAGCCCTCATGCCCGGGCCCGCCCGTGCCGCAGCCGCCGGTGTGGGTGAGCGGAACGATGCCGTCGACGCCGGGGAACTCGGCCACCAGCGCCTCCGCCCGCAAGGCGATGAGCTTGGCCACCGTCGCCGAGCAGTTCACCGACGAGAGGATGCCCAGGTAGTTGCGGGTGCCGACCTTGCCGTTGGCGCGGCGGTAGCCCAGGAACGTGGCCCGTTCCTCCTCGGGGATGTACTCGGTGGGGGCTCGCCGCGAGCCGTAGTCCACCGCCGTCGCCACCGGCCGGTACGCCAGATTGTGCGTGTGTACATGATCGCCGGCTTCGATGTCGGTGGCGGCGTACCCGATGACCTGACCGTACTTACGCACCGGGTCGCCCGCGCGAACCGCCCGCACCGCAAGCTTGTGTCCCCGCGCTACCGGCGCCGGCAGCGTCACGGTGGTGCCGTCGGCCAGCCGCACCGGCCCGGCCGGAAGGTCGGCCAGGGCGACCACGACGTCGTCGGCGGCGTGGAGCCGTACGGTCTGCTGACCCGTCGTCGACCCGGCGGTCACGACGATCCTCCTCACGTTGTCGCCAGCAACACTCAAGACTCGTCGTCGAGCCGCCCCAGGCGAAGACTAGATCACCAGGCCGGCCGTCGCCCACTCGGGCGCGGACGCCCTACTGGCGCGCGGAGGCCCCGCTCGGGCGCGGACGCCGCCCGGCGGACCAATGGGGCGGACTCACCGACTTTGGGCAAACGCACGTATCGACCGATGAGCACACCCCTACAATCGGGCGAACCAGAAACCCCAGGGCCGTGACCAGCGACGGGTGACGCCCGACGACCGTTGATGGGATTGATGAACCGGCCTGGCGAGCAAACCAGCATGTGGCGGAGTGGACGGTCCGCGTGGCGGGCGGCGCTGCGTCAATGCGTGCGCGACTTCCGTGAGGACCAGATCCCGGACCGGGCGGCCGGGCTCACATACTATGCAATTCTGTCGATTTTTCCGGGCCTGCTGGTCCTCGTCTCCGTGCTCGGCCTGCTCGGCGGACCCGCGAGCGGCCTCAACCAGATCATCGGCGCAGTGGTCCCCGGCCAAGCCGGCGAGCTGATTCAGGACGCCGTCAACCGGGTCGCCGCGACCGGAGCCACCGCCGGGTTCCTCGCCGTCGCTGGTCTGGTGGTCGCCTTCTGGTCCGCCTCCGGGTACGTGGCGGCGTTCCTGCGGGCCCTCGACGCGATCCACGGTGTCCGGACCGTGCGACCGATGAAACGCGCGCTGCCCCTGCGGCTCGGCCTGACCGCGCTCGTGGGCGTCCTGCTCATCGTGTGCGTATTTATCGTGGTCTTCACCGGTGGCCTGGCCGAACGCCTGGGCGACGTGATCGGCCTCGGATCGACGGCCGTAACCGTGTGGGACCTCGCGAAGTGGCCCGTCCTGCTCCTGCTCGTCGCCGCGGTGATCGCGCTGCTGTACCGGGCCGGGCCGCATCGCACCCGCACGCCGCGGTTCATCACGCCGGGCAGCCTGACGGCGGTGCTGCTGGCCGTCGTGGTATCGGCGCTCTTCGGTGTCTACCTCGCCACGTTCGCCACGTACGAACGCACCTACGGCGCGCCCAGCGGCGTGATCGTCTTCCTGATCTGGCTGTGGCTCACCAACATCGTGGTGCTGCTCGGCGCCTCGTTGGACGCCGCCCTCGACCAGGCCCGTGAGCGGCCCGACGACGGGGCCGAGGCGGCCTGAGCGGTCGGGTTGGCGCGCCGGCCCGCGCGGCTTTGCCCCGCCAACGAGCTCGCGGCCGTGACCGGGCTCAGCGCAGAGCGGCGAGAAGCTCGCGGCAGGCCCGCTCGCACCGGCTACACGCCTCGGCACAGACCCGACAGTGCTCGTGCATGTCGGCGTGCATCGCGCATTCGGCGCCACAGGACATACACGCGATCACACACGCCTCAAGCTGGGCGCGGGCCACGGCGATATCAAAGCCGGTGTGCCGCGACAACACTCGCGCCGTCGTGGCGCAGATGTCCGCACAGTCCTGGTTGAGCGTGATGCAGGTCTTCAGCTGGCCGACCATCTCCTCGCTCAGGCAGGCGTCGGCACACATCGTGCAGGCCTGGCTGCACATGATGATCGTGTCGATCGTGGCCGCCAGTTGGACCCGGTCGAGACCGATGGGCGCGGGATGGTTCTCCAGCATCGGCACCGTGCTCGTGGTGGTCATCGTCATGATCGTGTCGCCCCCCGTGTCTAGTCGCCTGGATGTCACGGTAAACCGCGCGACCCTCGGGCGGCGGCAGATCGGTCAGACGACGGGGTGAGCCATTGGGCGGTGTGGCCAATCAGCCAACCGTCCACAGTGGCAACTCTGGGCACGAACTTCCCGGCGGGTGTTGAAGCGCCCTTTTCGTACGACTCACGCACTCCGCGCCGCGGTGGGCGGGGTACGGGCGAGTTGGCGCCTGCGACGGATCAGCCCAGGGCGTTGCGCACCATCAATCGAATTCCGACACTCGACGTAACATCGGTAACGAATCACTACGGTCCAGATGCAGACGATCGACGAATCTGCCCGGTTACGCATCTGGTGTTCATCTATGCCTGGCCGCTTACCGCCTACCTCACGGGAACACGCCGCACGACCGGAGAACGCGGCCAGGAGATGCCCATGGGGCGCGGTCGGCCCAGAGTCCACCATGGACGGCATGAGGGCGGCGTTGCCGGTGTGAAACCGAGACTGTAATGACCCAGGTACGTACGGTTATGGAGTCCTCGCGCCGCCGTTCACCGTCGCGGCAGCTGTCTTGTCATACGAGTGGGCACGCGCCTCATCCACTCACCGGTCTTGGTGACCCTGCGTACGTGAGCTATCACAGTCTCGGTTCCAGACCGAAACGTCGCTCCAACCTCGGCACAGCCGACTCGGCAGGACGCCCTCGGGCGATCCGCGCGCGACCGTCGCCACCACAGGCGACCGTCGTGCGGGTGCTCGACCTAACCATGCTCGACGCCACTCGGGGCCACATTCCGCCAGGACCTCCCGCGTGGCTCCCTTGACCGTGGGGTACTTCTCGGCGGTCGCGGCTGGCCAGCGCCCCAGACCGTTGTGAAACCGTCTGCTTAGGGAGGCACAGACCGCCGCGTGGCCCTCGACTCGGGGCAGCGTCCTGGCTCGCCACTGACGCATGACCCTCGGCTCAGGGCAGCATCCTGGCTCGCCGCCACCGCGTGGCCCTCGACTCAGGGCAGCATCCTGGCTCGCCACCGCCACATGGTCGCCGACGCAAGAAGGAACCCCCACACACACAGCGAGGGTCTGTCAAGTGAACGGTGTAAGTGATCTTGGTTAGTTCCTTGCGAGGGAGAGTCGGCCTTCGAAGGCGATGTCGAATGCGTTCAATGCCGCTTTCCAGCGCATGGTCCAGCGGCCGCGGCCG
>Ga0310826_100129_pt1 | contig 121488 bp, 119 predicted proteins | sample WT_ome_FD_201306 | JGI IMG/M metagenome (GOLD analysis project Ga0310826, IMG submission 201306) | Sorghum-adapted microbial communities enriched on wild type (WT) sorghum from Joint BioEnergy Institute, Emeryville, California, United... ... | reverse complement strand
GGAAGCGGCCAACCGGCCCCGCAGCTGCTGGGTGTCGCCCCTAGAGGCTGCGAACGCGGCGTACCAGTCGATGAGCTGTTCGGCTGCCACCGCCGCCCCACGGTCAGTCAGGCGTCGGTTCTCCAGGGCCAGGTGGGTGAACCCTGCCGGGACGCTCTCGTCGTCACCGCAGTACCTGGCGTCCACGAGCGCGCCGCCACCCTCGATCATCATGACCAGGACGTCGCCGTCGGCGAGTTGCTTCTCCATGGGCGAACGGCGCTCCGCGCAGGGGTCGAAGTCGAGTTCGGTCTCATCCCAGATGAACCGGACCCTGTCCCCCTCGCGGTCGCCGCGAGCAGGGACGAAGACGCAGTACAGGTAGGGCGCGTCGGTCTGGTTCTCCACGGTGCTGCCCTGCACCTCGGCCAGCTCGAGCTCCTCGGTCTCCAGCATCGCCTTGACCGTGTCGACGCCCGGCAGGCTCAGGCAGACCTCGGGTAGGTCCGAGTCTCGCAACGGTTCACCCTGCACTACCGCCTCATCATTGCCCCGGTCTGCCCCGGGCTGCGGACCTCCCCCGCCACACGCGGTCAACCCCACCACAGCACAGGTCAGCATTAATGCGGCACGGCCGCGTCGTCCCATCACGGCAGAGGCTACGCCTCCCCGGCCCTGCCGATCCGCAACCGCGCCGATCCTGCGGACGGAACGGGTGGCACGCGCGGTCCTGGGCTACCTGGTCCCCGCCTGCTGGCAGTGCTACTGCGCCAAGGCTGACCGGGACCTGGGTGCGCGCCGGCATCCGGGGGGTGCCGCCCTGCCGGGGCGCTACCCCGTCTGGTCGCTGGCGAGCCCTCCGGGACCTGCGGCGCGAGGGCGCCCTGGCCCCTGGGCCGGTACCGTCCTGGCGGGTCGACGGGGCGGGGCGGGCTTGTCCAGGCGCAGGTCGGCCATGAGGTGGGCGCCGAAGTCGTGGTGCACGGTCAACCCGGCACCGAACGCGCTCACCTGGCGTAACTCGACCTCCTCTGCGGCCAGGACGACCCGGTCCCACGCCGCCTTGTCCTCCATCGCCTCCAGGGTGTCAGCGGGGTAGGCGACAACGCCCTCGCTGCGCTGGTCGACCCGGCCATCGACCGGGAGGAGCAGCTCGGTGAGATGCCGCGGATCCCAGTCGAAGGCATTCACCAACGCCTCGCACAGCTGACCCAAGGTCCACGACCCTGCTGCCTCGAGCACTGGTGTCGGGCGGCGCCCGGGAAGACAGACCAGCACCCTGTCCCCGGGGCCGATCGGGGTGACCCTCCCGCGGGGTCGGCAGGCCTGGGCGAGCGCTCGTTTCAGCTGTTCGGGGGAACCGTCCCGCCTGGCACGGCAGTACAGGCAGGTGGTCCGCTCGGCGACCACCCGCACCACCGCACGCGACGGTGACCACCGCCTGCTGTGCATCGGACACACGTGGGCGGTCGTCAGGCGCCTGGCCCCGGTCAACCCGAAGGCCGTCACAGTCAAGGTGGCGGTGCCGGTGTCAGGGTGCTCCTCAACAGTCGCGAACCCCTCGTCGATGAGCTTGCGGGCGGAGGTGATCCGGATCCCGGTGCCGGTCCCCACCGGGCTGACCCCGCCCCGGGCGACCAAGGTCGCCAAGGCCGACAGGGTGCTCTTATCCAGCTCGTTCACGAACGCTGGACCGTCCTGGGACAGGTCGGGCCCAAGGATCACCGTGGTGCCGTCGTAGGCGTCCCGCAGCACTGCTCCCCTGCTCTGTGTTGCGGCGTCTGTTTCAGCCATCGGGGCCCACGGTAAGCAGGGACGAGCCACGAAATCACCCCGGCACGCGGGCCGACCAGCGGCCCCTGGTGGCTCGGGCCCGGCGCCGCACCGTCCGGCCGGTGCCCACCCCTGTCCCGGTTGCCGGCTTCCGGCTCGAACCCGACGCGCAGTTCCCGGGCCGGCTCGCAAGGCTGTCAGCCGGACCGGGGGCAGCTGCTGCTGCGTCGAGGCCGGGAGGTTGCCGTGTACGACCCCTGGGTGAACGAGGTGCTTCACCGGAGCGCGAACCCGCTGCGGGTGCACCCCCACCGGTACCGGCTGCCGGACGTTCTGGCCGGCCCCCGCCAGCTGCGTTGGCGGGAGGGGAACGTGCTGGTGAACGAGGAGAAGGTCCGACTGCTCACGGACCTGACCCCCGCCGCGATCGGGGCTGGGGCCGGAGTGAGGGTGCAGGTGACCGACTACCTGTCCTCGCTGTGCAGCAGCGAGCTCACCGGGGAAGTCCTCGTCGGCCCCGCCGGTGGGCGGGGCGTGGCGGTCGCCGACCTGGCCATGGCCGGGGACCGACTGGTGCCCCTGCCGGCGACACCCTTGTCGGCTCACCTGGGTGCCAGCACGGTCATGGTGACGCTCGACCACCACGTCCTGGTCCAGCACCACGGGGAGCAGCAGGTCGCCGCCCGGCGCCTGGTGGTCGGCGGGTCAGGGTCGGTCGACGCCGGCCTGCTCCGCGAGCCGGGACCCTGGACCCTCCAGGGCCTGATCACCGCGGGCATGGAGCAGGAGGCGTGGGAGGAACTCGGCACGGCCCCGGTGCCCGGTGGGACGTTCCTGACCGGGGTCGCCCGGTTCGCGCACCGGGGAGGCAAGCCGGAGGCGTTCGGTCTGACCATCACCTCCACCCCGGCCGCCCGCGCCCGCCCGGTCGAGGCGCACCCGAAGTCGACCCGGCTGGACGCAATCCCGTTCACCCCGACCCTCGCCGGTCTCATCCAGGCGCTGGAATCGCTCCAGCAGGACCCCTCGTTGGCGTTCTGCTCCCTGGCCGAAACCCGGTTCGCCGTGACGTTTCTGACCAGAGCCGACAACCGGCAGCTGGCGCTGCTTCGCATCGACCCCTGATGGCTCGGGGCTTGCTGTCGCCGGAGGTGAGTAGCCGTGCCCGTGCGGGTGACGCTGACCCCGGAGTGCCTGTGGTCGAGCACGACACCCGCGGCGACCCCGTTCGGGGGACCTGCCCGGCTCGCGGGCAGCGAGCCTGAGTCCCGGTGCTGGTCCCGGAGAGGTCATCCTCCACGCCCTCCCACCACTAGGTGGGTCCGTGCTCACACTGGTTGACGACCGGGCCCGACATCGGCGGCGGCTTCTTCCTTCCCCGCCCTCGCGTGCTACTCGCCTCCCCGTCACGCCGGGAGGCCGAACGGTGGCGGCAAGCGGCGATGGGACGGGAGCACAGGATGCGCGAGCTCGGCCGCGGGGAAACCACCAGGGATGATCTTGATCCGTGACCCTCGCGATGCCGCCCTCGCCGCCGCGGAGTGGCTCGGATGGTGGGGTGGCGAGGAAGCGACATGACGCCTGTCGGGGTCGATAGCGGCGTCGCCGTGTACACCAGCGGGCGATCGGACGGGTGAAGCGTGGCGCGATCCCACCGGCCGGCCCGCCTTGCAGCAGCTGGAAGGCGTTGTCCCAGGGCAAGCACGCAGTGTCCTTCACCCTGGCCGGGTGCAGCCCCTAAGGCCCTGGAGTGGGCCGACCGGGCCGGCCTCCCCCTCTTCCAGTTCGGCCTGCAAGGGGGTCCTGCGCCGGTCAACGAGGCCGCTCGGCAGTTCCATGCAGACGCTCGGGGGTGACTCGCCCCTTCCTGACCGATCGGCGCATGGCCGGTACCTTGTCCGCCATGAACGACGGCGAGGGGCGACCCGAGCCCAGCTGGCTCCCGGACAGCACACCCGGCCGGTTGCGCTGGTGGGACGGGCACCGCTGGAGCCCGCACGTGGCCGCAGACACCCCACGAACCGGACCAGGCTGGTACCCCCGCCCGGACGCACCGCTCCTTGGGGAGTGGGACGGCACCCAGTGGACCGGCCGCACCGTCCCCGCGCAGACCGACGCCAGCGTCGCCGGGCACCCTAGCCCTCCCCCACCGCCGGAACCAGAACAGCGCGGCACCACCCCGGGAGCCGAGGCAGCCGGGTCGGGCGAACCGGAGCACGCTGCGTCTCCGAACATCTCGTGGTGGCAAAACACCGAGACCCCGCCCCCGACCCCGGCAGCCGCCAAGAAGCCGTCCCGGGCGGGCAAACCGGCGCGGTCAGGGAAGCCGAGCAGGCGCTCCACCATCCTGACCCTGGTCGTCGTCGGGACCATCATTGTCGCGGTAGCCGTCATCGAGCACTGGCGCACCCGCCCCGACGAGCTCTCCTTCGAGGTCGGCGCCGAGTCCGCGCGGTATGTGTACCAGGCTCACCGTTTCCACTTGAAGGACCCCGCGGCGGTCTTGCGTCGGCCAAAGGTCGACCTCGAACCGGACTGCAGGAGGTTCATCTTGGCCAGGCTCGAGAACACCAACGAGACCGACAGCGGCTTCGACCCTGAGGACATCGACCTGGTCTCCGCGGTCGCCGGGTGCCGTGACGCCTACGAGAAGATCTGGGAGCGGGACAACCCCATCCCCTGACCCAGCACCGGCCGGCAGCGCCTGACTTCCCCGGCCCGGCCTGGCGGCGAGAGCCCCGCGAGCTGGTGCTGGCCTCCGACCGGTACCCGACCGTCCCGGCGTCCCTGGACCAGGCGGAGGCCGCCCTGGCCCGGCTGATCGAAGAGGATCCCTCCGGCACCGGGCCGTTGCGCCCCATCAAGGGCCTGGTCCCGGGCAACCTGTCCTTTGATGACTGGGCGTGGGTGCGCCTGTCCCTCACCAGCTGAGGACAGCACAGGTCCCCCAGCCCGGGTGGGGCTGGGGGACCTTGCGTTGGGACTCGGGTGCGCTCAGACCAGCGCGGCCTGGGCCTTCTTGTGCCCCCACCGCTCCCGGAACGTCAGCTCCTGACCGCACCCGCACTCGCAACGCTTGCGCGGCTGGGCCGGGGCCACGTACTCGAAGACGGTGGTCTGGACCTTCAGCTCCTCCAGCGGCTTGCCGAGAAGGTCGGCGACCGCTGGAAGGACAGCCCGGAGAATCACCGGCAGGTGCTTGTCCCGGTCGTTGCTCTTGAACTGCTCCCCGGTGGGGGTGATCTCGTACCGGCTGCCCCGGTTGGACCCGTACCAGCGCAGCTCGCTGGCACGACAGGCCAGGTCTCGGCAGGCGGGGTTGCCGCAGCACGGCTGACGCAGCTGCGCCAGCCGGTCGGCGACCGCACGCTCGAACGAACGGGGGAGCATGTTGTCGTGGTCGAAGCCGCGGACGTTGACGACGGCCTCGAGCCCGTGGCCGGGGGCGCCGAGGTTGATGCGGACGTCGAACTCGTCGGACATGGGTGCCTCCTGGGCAGATCGGTTGGACAGGGGTTCACCTGCCCGGCACCGTCACCGCCACCGGTCCACCGGTCCACCGGCAAGGTAACCCTCCTGACGGCCGGTGCCGGTCCCGGACGGTGCCGACCCATGAGCAGCCACGGCGTGACCACCGTTTCGCGGCACACAAGGCGGCGGTGGCCCACCTGGCCGCCTGCTTCGAGCACCTGGACCACCAGAGCGAGGTGGACGCCGGGTACGCCGACGCCGACGCCGCGGTGACCGACCCGGCCAGCGCCCCGTTCTGCGGGTGCGAGGACTGCATGGTCAGGGAGGTGCTGCACGCCGCCTGGCCGCACCTGCTCGCCGAGGCCAAGCAGGCGGGCCCGGCGCCGGCCTGATGGCCGAACGAGGCCGCGGTCCGGCCGGCCACGACCCGGGCGCAGCTTCTCCCTGCTGGCCGCCGAGGTGGCCGCGCCGTTCCCGGCTCAGACCGCGACCGGGGCCTTGATGGCCGGTGCCGGGGCGTAGTCGAGGACCTTGAGGTCGGCCAGGTCGAAACGGTCGATGTCCCGCACCTGCGGGTTCACCCACAGCCTGGGCAGCGGCCCGGGCTGGCGGGTCAACTGCAGCCGCGCCTGGTCCAGGTGGTTGGAGTACAGGTGTGCATCCCCCAGGGTGTGGACGAACTCCCCCACCTGCAGGCCGGTCACCTGGGCGACCAGGTGGGTGAGCAGGGCGTAGGAGCCGATGTTGAACGGGACACCGAGGAAGATGTCGCCGGAGCGCTGGTACAGCTGGCAGGACAACCGGCCCTCGGAGACGTAGAACTGGAACAGGGTGTGGCACGGCGGTAGTCCTGAACATCAACACCCTGGTGATCCGCGCTGCGGTCCTGCCGGGCTCGCTGTGCCCCGAGCACCGTGACACGGTCGACGCGTGGGAAGGCTTCCCCGACAAACACCCGTGACGCACCGGCCCCGGACCGCGACCGGGACGCCACAGTGCGTCCCGAGCCAGGGGGTTGATCCCGGGGTGGCGCGGTGTCGATCAGGCCGGGGCCGGGTATCGTCCGGGGCATGCGGATACCCCTGCGGGTGGCCGCCGCCGTGACCGCGGCCGCCCTGACCCTGTCCTCGTGCTCTGGTTCTGCTTCAGCGGCCGATGAGGACGCGTGCGCGGTCCTGGGCGCGGTGGTCGCCGACATCAGCGACGGAGTCGGCTCAGGTGACCCTGTGCAGGTCGCCGAGATGATCGGTGACCTGTCCGAGCAGCTCGAGGAAGGTTCCCGGGTGGCGGAGGACGAGGCTCTGAGATCGGCGATGTTCTCCGCCTCGGTGCAGCTGTCCATGTCCCTGTTGCAAGGGCTCGCCGGGGCCAGCGGCGAGGAGGCGCTGGCACCGTTCTTCGAGGCGATGGACGAGGCTGCGCAGCGTTGCGCCGACCTGGGAGTCGCCGACTAAGGCGAGCCGCCGCGCGCCCGCGCGACAGGGTGAAGCTCCCCGAGGACACGGCAGGAGTCCGGGTGTGGTGCACCCACGCGCGGGGCGCGTCAACGGTCCGGCGGTGACACACCACCCTCACAGGTGTACGGCCGGGACAGCTGCTGCTCCAGCCGGGAGTGCAGCGGGCCTACCAGCGCCTGCGGGAGAACGTGACACAGGCGTTCATCTAGAGGACAGCACCCCTACGCAGGCCTCGGCTTCGGGCGGGGCCCCGCGTACTCGTCCCCCTGCTTGGTCTGGCCCTCGAGGCGGTGGTATCCGACCGCCGCGCCGCCCTGGTCGCGATACCAGACGCCGCCCCGGCAGGCTGCGACCCCTCCTGCCCCGGCCGGGCCGGCCGGCCCAATACCGTTAGGCGACATGGCATCCATCGACTCCGCGGCCCAGCGAGTCGTAGCGGCCGCCACCCTCACCCGGGAGGACGCTGCCGTCCTGGCCGACCTGCCCGTCTCGGCACACCCACACGTCCTGCACTTCGACGCCCCACCCGGCAGCCACCAGCAGACCCTGCGGGAGCTCCTGGACCGGATCGGCACGCTGCGCGGCGAGACCGGCCGGGTCCTCCGGCTGCCCTCCGGCGCCCTGGCCTGGGTGACCGAGCCAGAACCCCCTCCCGCGCCGGTGCCACCGCAGGCACCCCGGCTGCTGGGGACCCCGTGGCGGGAGTACATCGACGCCGAGCGCGCCCGGGTACTGGCCGAGCACGAACGTCACCGGAGGGCGGTCGAGACGTTCCACCGGCTCGACACCACCGAGGCGACCCGGCACAGGGTGCGCCTGTACCGCCCGCACCCCTGGCAGGCCGCCCCCGCCCCCGGAGGGGAGGTCGTCGACGTGATGCTCTACCTGCTCGACACCGGGGTCGCCACCCAAGCCACCCTGTGGGGTAGCACCGAGGAGTTCGCCGCAGCCGCAGCGATCTACCTGGGGCTCGCCCCGGTGGAGTTCACCCGGGCAGGGTCCCGGCTGCGGGGCCACCCCGGCCACCCCGTCTGAGCGTCCGACTGCCGCGGAGCCCTGCGTCGGCACCGTTCCCAAAGTGAGGTTCCCCCCGTCCCGGCAGGTCCGCGTCCGCACCGGCGGCGTGATCGTGCACGTCCAGCACCTCACCCCCACCGGTGCCCGCCGGATCCCGGTGTTCCTGGAGAAGGCGGAGTACAAGCACGCCCGGTTCCAGGTCGGCGACACCTGGGGCTTCGTGTGGTGGCCCGAGACCTACACGGCCGCGGGCGCCTCCGCCACCTTCGGCGGCCTCGACAGCGAGTTCGCCCCGCTCATCCACGGGCTGGACTTCGGCTTCGTCGACCTGACCCGAACCGACCCGCGCACCGCCGCGGACGTGTACGGCAGGCAGGTCGGTCCTTGGCCGCCGGACCCCAAGCAGGAAGGGCTTCTTGTCGTCGTCACCGGTGACGGGGTGCACCGCATGCCGCTGCCCGGCGACCCAGCCAGGCTCCCCGACCACATCCACTCCGAGCTCACCGCGCCACCGGCCCGACCGGTGACCACCGCGCTGCGGGACCTGGTCACCCCGGCCCTGGCGGCCGGAGGTCGGGTGCACCAGGTTCAGGTCCCCGCCCACACCCTGCTCCGCGCCGCGACCGAGTGGGGCGGGGCCAAACTGGTCGAGAAGCTCCGGCGACCCGCCGACTCCCGAACCCGCTACCTGTACAGCACCACCCCCGGGTTCCTCCTCGGCGACCTGCCTGTCTACCGGGCCGCCGGATCGGTCGACGAGATCACCGTCACCTACCGCACCGGGTCCTGGATGAAACCGGCGACCCACAGTTACACCACCTCCTGCCTGTTCGCCCACCCCGACCAGGACGCCGCACCGGCCCCCGAGGCCGAACGGTTGTACCGGGACCTGCGAGCGCACCTGCCACCCGGGCCGGCCCGTGAGGCCCTGGCCGGCCTCAGCGTCTGAGCTGCCCGGTTGCCGGGTGAGGAGCGACAGGGACGGTCCTCCCCCGGAAGCGCTCGCACCCGAACAGACCGGAGAGGCCCGTGACCGGCTCGTCCCGCACCGCCCGCGCCCGCCGGCGCGCCCACCGGCGCTCCCCTGCCCGCACCCGCCGTTGGCTGCCCTCCCGTAAGTCCCGGGGCGCCGCCCTGCAGGAGGTGATGCGCCGCCACCTGGTCAACATCACCGGGCAGGCGGCGCCCACCTGCACCACCCCGGCCCGGCATACCGCAACCGGTCACCAGGGCAGTGGCTCCCGGGTGCACCGGGCCGACTTCACCCTCGCTGACGGCCGCCGCTACCAGGTCTTGGCCTACCGGTCCCGGCCATGGAAGCCGTGGACCCTGGCCACCGTCCGCCAGGACTGACCCCGCCCCACGGCGACTGCGTCAGGAGCGGCCGCCGGCACCGTTGTCGTTGGGCCGGGGGAACCGGACCGGAGCCGGCTCCCCTCCCCGCCCTAGGTGCTACCCCGCCGTGCACACGACCGCCGGGCGGCCCCGCCCCCACCTCCCCGGCCGCCGACGCGGCCCCGAGCAGAAAGGGCGCGGATGCGCCCCTACACCACCACCTCCGCCACCCCGACCGCCGGCAAGCTGCTGGTCACCCTCGGCGGGACGACCCGCACCGTGGCAACCCTCCCCGACCCGCAGGTCGCGACCAGCCTCGCGGACGCGCTCACCCGGGTGGCCGAGGCGCTCCTGGTCGACACCGCCGCCCCGGCCTACCCTGACGCGCTGCGCATCCTAGGGGTGCGCCGCACCCAGGTGAACCCCCGCCCCGGTGTGCTGGCCGTGAGCGTCCTGGCCGACCAGCCCGGGCCGGACCTGACCGTCCCCGGCGGGGCGTGGCGCAGCACCGGCTTCACCAGCATCTTCTGGCTCGGTCACGTCCTGCACCACGCCCGGTGCCTGCCCCCCGGCCCGGCCCGGTCCCTCCGGCGCGAGCTGGCCGACCTGCTCGCAGCCGCGGACGGTCTGGTCGTGCCCGCCACCACCACCGCCGACGGGTATGACGCCGGTTCCATCACGCTCAACGTCACCGGGTGGCTCGCGTCGGCCACCGATGAGCAGATCGCTGAGATCCTGTCCGAGGACCTCGACGCGCACCGGTACGGCGCCGGGTACGGCAGCGGCCAGATCGCCTGGGACCTGGAGGCGTTGACCGCACCGTTCATGCGCGACGGGTTCACCGTTACCGTGGACCGTGTGGCGTTGGACTCCTGGGTGGCCCAGCACCGGCCGCACCTGGCCGGCGAGGACGACTGACCCCCGGAGGGGCCTCTACGGCTCGAACAGCTCCCCGTGCTCCGGGCACCGCCACGCGATCCCGGCGACCACGAAGTTCGCGTAGGCGTCCATCTCGGCTTCGGTGCGCAGGTCCACGACGTCGAAGAGCGCGTTGAAGACCTGCTCTCCGGTCAGGCCCTCGTCAACGAGGTCGCTGATGAAACCGCAGAACAGGTCCGCCGTGTCACGCGCGCCGTCCAAGGTCGAGTCCTCGAACCCGGGGATGTCTCGGATGTACCGCAGCGCGGTATCGTCGTCCATCAACGGCTCCGGCCCAGAGGCGGTGGCCCCCGGTGGGCCTCCTCGTTGCTGCACGCGCTGACCAGGGGCAGGAAGGCGAGGGGCGTCAAGGCCGCGCGAGGACGCACGGGCTGGACGGTAGGCCACCGTGGGGACGGCGATCGAAGGCGCGCCCGCTGCGGGCCTGTCCCCCACGACGAGATCGCTGTCATGCGGGCACCGCCAGTGCACTGCCGTTCCGGGAACCGTGGCGAACGTCAGCTCGTCTCCCGTGCCAGTCGACGAGGTCGACCAGGGCCTCCCAGACCTCCTGGGCGCGCCTGCACGGTAGCGGCCGGGCGATCGCCGATCGCGGGGACCGGCGGCGGGTCACTGGCGGGCCGCCCCGCATCGGGCACCCTGACCGGTGTGAACCCACCAGAGCCCCCGTTGCTGTGCCTCGGGCTGTCCTGGGCCCGGCGTGAGCCGGCACTGCGCGTGGACGCCCGTGCCGGTGATGTGCGGCTGCCTCTGGTGGGGGCGCGGCTGGGCGTGCGGGTCGAGCAGGCCCGCTGGTGCACCGGTCACCTGGCCGTCTCAGGTGCGTGGAAGGGCCGACGCCCCTGCCCTGGGGACGCGGCTGCCTCCACGGGGCGCCAATGCCCCTCCTGCGCCGACGCGGACGTGTTCCGGTTCGCGCACACCGCCCACCGCACCGGGTACACCCCGCCGGCGTTGGCCAGCTATCTGGCCCAACCGCACTGGGTGTACCTGGCCACGTTCGCTGACGGGACCACCAAGGTCGGAACCGCCGCGGACAGCCGGCGCACCGAACGGCTCGATGAGCAAGGGCCGACCGTGGCCACATTCATCGCCCGGTGCCGCGACGGGCACACCGCGCGAGTCCTCGAGGACGCGATCACCGCCCACGCCGGCCTACCCCAGACCATGCGGGCCGCGACCAAGACCCGCTCGCACACCTCACCGGTCCCGTTCGACCAGCTGCGGGTCCGGCACGCGGCCGCGACCCGGGCCGCCGGCCCGCTCACCGGTCAGGTGCCCGGGTGTGAACCGGTCACCGCGCCATGGGACCCGCCCCGGGCCAGCCGGCTCCTGCTCCACCAGCAGGCGCGGGCGCTGGCCTATCCGCACCCCCTCACCAGCGGTGAGCACGGGCTGGTCTTCGACGCGGTCGCTGGGCCGGTCGCCTTGGCCCGCACCGGCCCGGACGGTCCCCCGGTGGTGGTCAACCTCGCCGAGCTCACCGGGCACCGGATTCAGCTGGGGGCGTTCACCTCGCCCCCGTTCGAGGTGCAGGCCCCCTTGTTCTGAACCTCCCCGAGACACCGGCAAGCCCCGCCCGGACCCATCCGGGCGGGGCTTGCCTGCTGCTCAGTCGTTCCCCGGGCACAGCGCCGGGGTGCCGTCGTCCAGGGTGTGCCGGTGGGCCGGGTGCATCCCGCACACGCGGGCGCCGCAGCCGACCACCGGCAAGCCGTGTCCGGCCGTGGAGGTTGCCTCGGTCATACCCGGCACGATAGGCGCCGCCACCCGGGAGGACACCCACCCCGGTCGGGGGTGTTGGACAGGACCAGCCTGGGCCGCACGGTGCCTGCACGTGCCTCGACGACCCCACCTTCGTGTGCTGACCCTGAACATGTCCTGCGACCACCTCGCTCTGACCGAGCGGGTCGAGTCCCTGGCCGCCCACCTGCAGGCCACGGCCCCCGACATCGTCTGCCTGCAGGAAGCCCGGTACCTGGGCGACGGCAGCACCACCGCCCACCAGGTCGCCGACCTGACCGGGATACCGCTGGTCGCCGAGGCCTCCCACGACCCCAACCGCCAGATCGGGGTGACGAACGGGTGCGCCATCCTGTCCCGGCTCCCGTTCCACGGCAGCGCGACTCTCACCCTGAACGACGAGGAGTTCTTCGCTCGCCGCGCACCTGACCGCACCCTCTGGCCGGCCGGTCCTGGCCGGCGCCACCCACATGGCCTGGGGCGGGCACCGGGAAGCGCTGCGGGCACGGCAGGCCGTCCAGCTCGACGCCTGGTTCGCCGACCTGGAACCGGCCGGGGCGGTCACGGTCTTCGCCGGCGACTTCAACGCCACCCCGGCCTCGGCCACCGTCCGGTACCTCACCGGGCTGCAGCCGGTCGGTGACGCCAGCGCGATGTGGGTGGACGCGTGGGACGCCTGCGGACGGGGCCCGGGGTACACGATCGACCCGGACAACCCGTGGGTGCTGTCCACCCAACGCCTCGTTCAGATCGCCGGGACGGGGATGCAACCGGCACGCCGGATCGACTATGTGATGGTCCGCGGCTGGGCGCACGGACGCCCCGGCAGCCCCCTCGGCGTCGCGCTCGCCTGCCGTACCCCCGCGGGTCCGGCAGCGGTCATCCCCTCAGACCACTACGGCGTCATCGCCGACCTGTGGGACCCGCCCTACCAGCCCTGAACGGGCGCGACCCCGGTTGCCCGTTGCCGGAAGGCCCTCACGGTCCGGGGGTGCCCCGACCCCCAACCGAGCAGGAGGACCGCGATGAGCGACTACCACTCCAGCACCGAGCATGACGCCGGCCGGCGGGCCCGGTTCGGCGACGACGCCGAGGCGCCCGAACGGGACTACGCCGACCCTGCCGGGCGCAGCCGCCACACCCTACCGGGCCCGGTGGACGCCCAAGGGCGGCCGCTGCGCTTCTACCACGACCGGTTCGTCACCCGCCCCTGCCAACGTCCTGACTGCGCCACCTGCACCCTGTCCCCCGCCGAGTACACCCGGCAGGTTCTGGGTGCCCGCGCCAGCTGAACAGCCTCGAACGAACGCGCGCCCACCCTCTGCTCGAGGGTGGGCGCGCTGCTGCTGTCGGGTCGTCGTCTGCTGGGGTCAGCGGGTCGGGGGGAGGAAGAGCAGCTCGGAGGCCAGCTGGCTGACCTGCACGGCACTCAGGGAAGGACCGGGCACGGTGGCCGGGTCGGTGGCGTGGGAGAACACGGTCGTCCTTTCTGTCTGCGGACCAGCCCCGGTCGGGCGTGGTCTCCGCGTGGCGCCACCGTCGGTGGGTTCCCGGTCGCGGCAACCCCGACAGTGCTCCCCGCCCCACCGGGCGCAGTCGCGTACCGGCTCAGGTCTTCCCGATCCCTGAGCCGCCGCGGACCAGGACCGGCACCCCGGCCTGGCCGGCGGCGTCGATCACCGGAAGGGCGGTCTCGAGGGTGAGTGTCATGGCCGGTGACGGTGCCGTGAAGGCCGCGGACGGCAGTCGGGCTGGGGCCCCTGCCCCGTGGTACGTCAGATGGGGGTCAACCCTCGGTCAACGCATCTTCAACACCCCCTTGGCAACGTTGCCCACCCGTGGCAGGGCCCGCCATCTTCGGTGGCGTGTCCGGGTCGTTGACGCCTCGCACGCTGGCCGACCTGCCCGACCTGCTCTCCCAGGTGCACCCCGAGCAGGACGACCCGGGGCTGGACGCCGCCGTCCCGGGTCGCGGTCGACTCCCCCGCTCGGGCGTGGTGGCGTTGCCCGGCCGGGCACCGGTGGTTGGCCGCGGTGTTCGCCCGCACCGCCGGGCTCGAACCGGCCTGCCCCCAGTGCCACCCCCAGTCACGCCCGGGTCTGCGCCGGTCCTGACCCGGTGCGGTAGGCCGGCGGCGGGATTGCCCGCGCGGGGGTGCCGCCGACGGTCGGGGTCGACCAAGTGCACGTCAACGAAGGGGACACCCATGTGCCAGAACCCGACCACGACCACGGTGGCGGTCAACGACATCACCCTCGCGCTCGCCGAGGGTGACGCCTCCGGTGTGGGCCACCCGGTGACCTGCGCCGGGCCGACCGTCTGGGAACAGGCGAACGCCCAACTGAGGAACTGGGCACCCGAGGCCCCGGAGTCCGGGTACCTGAAGGTCGACGTGGCCATCACCTGGGTCGACGGGACGGTCCGCAAGGTCCGTTACGACCTGGAGCGCCGCGACGCCACCACCGCCGACCTGGCCGCCGTGGTCCGGGGCAACCTGCTGTTCGTCGTCGAGAACGCCGGGGTGCTCAAGGCCTACAGCGACATCGACCACGACATCGAGATCCTGGACCGGTACGACCTGGGCCGCCGCTGACCCGGCCCCAACCCGCAGGGCCCGCCAACCACCCGGTTGGCGGGCCCTGACCCGTCCCGGGAGGCCACCGGGCCGCCCACCCCTGATGTTCAGAACCGCCGCTGTGTTGCTGTGACGCTCGTCACATTCACTTGCCTGTGCCGATCCGGGCACGCGGCCGGTCCGACAGGGCCGCACCCGGAGGGCCAGCACCGGTGGGGAGGATGAACGTGCAGGTCACCCGGCTCCCCCGGTCCGACCCCCCGCGCGCGGCGGCCGGACCGGGACACGCCCCGAGGAGGCTTGCCAAGGGCGGGCAGCAGCCGAGCGCTGATTGTCACGGGCTGGTCACGACGGACCCTCCCGCTGCATGACCGCGCAAACAGCCGCCCACCCTGCCCGCCAGCCCGGCATCCGCACCGCCGTCGTGAGCGTCCTCACCGGTGTGCTGGTCGCCGGGCTCTGCGCTGCCGCCCCCGCCACCGCCGCGCCAGCGCACCCGGCGAGCACGGACCTCCCCGTGGTGAGGGACGTCGCCGACGTCGATGCCCTCACTCCCGCCCAGGCCCGGGCCGCGCTGGACGCCGAGCTCGCCGACCACGACGCCCACCTGCGCGCCATGGCGCACCTGGACGCCCAGCCGGACCTGGCCGGGCACGACCACGACCTGCTCGAGGCGCTCGCCGCCGCGGCCGGCCACGCCGGGAAGGAGCCGGAGGCGGCCGGGGGCCCTGCCCCGGACTCCGTCCCCTCCGGCTGGGACGCGCCCACGGCGGCCAGCTTCGTCGCCGCGGCCGGCGCCGACCTGGCCACCACCACCCAGCAGCTGGCGCAGGAGGCCGACAACGGCCCCGAGGCGGTGAAGGCTCCCCCGTCGAAGTCGCTGCCGAGCAAGATGGACGCCGCACCCGGGTGGCAGTACCAGTGGTCCTGCGACCCGAACACCAAGCCGGGTGTGTCCGCGTTCGCCAACCTCATCTCCAAGCACTACGGGTACCCGACGTGGTGGGGCGCCCGCTCCTGCGTCAAGGGCGCGACCAGCAAGCACTACGACGGCCGCGCGGTCGACTGGCCGTTGAACGCCTACAACTCCACCCAGAAGGCGATCGGAGACCGGGTCGCGTCCTGGATCACCGCGAACAACGGGGCGATGGCTCGCAGGTTCGGGATCATGTCGGTCATCTGGAACAAGAAGTCGTGGTACCTCTACGACGCCAAGGGCGGGTGGCGCACCTACACCGGGGTGTCCCCGCACACCGACCACATGCACTTCTCCTTCACCTGGGACGGGGCGATGAAGCGCACCTCCTGGTGGACCGGCAAGCCTGTCACCACGGTCGACCAGGGCGCCTGCCGGGTCTACCAGGGCCAGTACGCCCCCCGGTACGTCTCCCGCCGCACCGCTGCCTGCCCGACCAACCTGCCGGCGCCGCCGAAGAGCTCCCACCCGGTCCTGGTCCCCGGTGACGTCCACGCCAGCGTCAAGATCGCCCAGACCAAGCTCGGGATGAGCCCGCCCGGCACCACGTTCGGGCCCTCCACACTGGCGAACCTGCTGAAGTGGCAGAAGGCGAACAAGGTGCCGGTCACCGGTGTCCTGGACAACGCCACCTGGGCGAAGATGACCGCCGCGCCCAAGCCGCAGGCCCCCCGGATCGCCGGGGCGGACCGGTACGCCACCGCCGCCAAGATCGCCGCCTCCTACCCCGCCGGTGTCCCCGTCGCCTACCTGACCACCGGGGCCGACTACGCCGACGCCCTCTCCGGGGCCGCGCTGGCCGGGGCCACCGGCGGGCCGGTCCTGCTCACCCAGCCGACCCGCCTCACCCCCGCGGCCGCCACCCAGCTGGCCCGGCTCAAGCCGGCCAAGATCGTCATCCTCGGCGGCACCGCCTCGGTCAACACCGCGGTGGAGAAAGCGGCGCGCAAGTACGCCTCGAACGTGACCCGACTGGCCGGCGCGAACCGGTACGCCACCTCAGCGAAGATCTCCAGCCAGTTCACCGCCGGGACCAAGGTCGCCTACGTCGCCACCGGGCAGGCGTTCCCCGACGCCCTCGCCGGGGCCGCGGTCGCCGGCAAGGACAAGGCGCCGGTCCTGCTGACCCGCGGCACCGGTCTGCCCCAGGCGGTCGTGGATGAGCTGCGCCGGCTGAAGCCCGCCAAGATCGTCGTCCTGGGCGGTACCGCCGCCGTCTCGGCCGCCGTGCAGTCCCAGCTGCGGTCCCTCACCACCGGCACCGTCACCCGGATCGCTGGTTCGGACCGGTATGAGGTCGCGGCGAACCTGGCCGCGTCCTACCCGGCCGGCAAGGCCAACGTGTACGTCGCCTCCGGCACCTCCTTCCCCGACGCCCTCGCCGGCGCCGCGTACGCCGCCAAGACCGGGGTGCCGGTCCTGCTGACCCGCCCCGCGGGCCTGCCGGGGCCGACCTCCACCCGGCTGAAGAAGCTCAAGCCGAAGAAGATCACGATCCTGGGCGGGACCGTCGCGGTCTCCACCACCGTCGCCGAGCAGCTCTACCCCCTCCAGGTGAAGTAGCCCCCCGCCCCACGGCCACCCGCCCGCCCCGCTCACTGGGCTGGGCGGGTGGTCGGCGACACCGCGGCCCCAGACCGGAGAGGTCGCCACCCTTCTCGTCCAGACGATCGGTGAGAACCCCCAAGGGTTGGGATGCCGACACCGGGCTCGCTGCGGAGTCCGCCGGGTTGGCCGCGTAAGCCCGTTGCCGTCCACCCCGGCCGCGGACACGGTCCTGACGTGACCCCCCAGGAAGGACCGCCATGACCACCAAGCCCGGGCGCCGCTGGGCGGCCACCGCCGCCGCCACCCTCACCGCCCTGCTCGCCGCCGCCACGCTCGGCCCCGGCGCGACCGCCGCCACCCCCGCGGTCCTCAGCGCCCCCGCACCCGCCGCGGCCGGGTGCCCGGCCGGTGATGCAGGCAAGACGCTGCGCAGCGCCCCCGGGTCCGGAAAGACCGTCGCGCTCACGATCGATGACACCCGCCCGGAGTACATCGAGGCATTCATCGAGATGCTGCAGCTGCACGGGGTGCGCGCCACCTTCTTCAACACCGGCGAGTACGACGCCCAGATGAAAGCGTCGGTGAAGAAGGCCGCCTCCCACGGGCACCTGATCAACCCTCACACCTGGGACCACCAGTACCCGACCGCCGCGAACGGATACTGGAAGCCGGCGTGGCTGACCGACCAGATCCAGCGCGGCGCCGCCCAGCAGGAGGCGATCACCGGCAAGAAGCCGTGCTTCTTCCGGCCACCGGGCGGCAACATGAACAACGTCGCCGCTGTCACCAAGTCCCTCGGCCTGGCCACGGTCCTGTGGGGCGTCGACTCCCAGGACTGGGCGCAGACCCCCACGTTGACCACGAAAGCGACCGCGGACATCGTCACCAAGGCCACCGACCTGCGTTACGCCCCGGACAAGAACCACCCCGTGGTCCTCATCCACGCCGGGAAGGCGTCCAAGGAGCCGGAGTCCCAGGTCACCTCCAACCGGTCCAACACCCTGGCTGCGCTGCCGCAGATCATCGCCTGGTACAAGGACCGCGGGTACACGTTCGTGGCGATGGACGGGTCCAAGGGGGTCCCGGCAGCCCCGGCGCCCAAGACCGGGGAGGCGCTGAAGTCCGCCTACGGGTCCCTGACCCTGCAGCTGGGTGACGCCGGGTTCGCCGTGCGCGACCTGCAGGTGGAGCTGAACCGTCGCGGGTTCAACGCCGGCACCCCGGACGGGGTGTTCGACGCGACCGTGCAGTCCGCGGTGAAGGCGTTCGAGAAGAAGGCCGGAACCTACGTCAACGGCACCGTCACCTCCGCCGACTGGACCGCCCTGGCCAAGCCGGACACCCCGCCGGTGAAGAACACCACCCGCCTGGCCGGGGCGGACCGGTACGCCACCGCCGCCGCCGTGGCCGGCCAGTTCCCCGCCGGGGTGGAGGTCGCCTACGTCGCCTCCGGGGCTGACTTCCCCGACGCTCTCGCGGCCGCGGCGTTGGCCGGGTCCAGGAACGCACCGGTCCTGCTGACCCGGCCGACCGCCGTTCCGGCACCGGTGGCCAAGGAGCTGTCCCGGTTGCGACCCAAGAAGATCGTGGTCGTCGGCGGCTCCAGCGGGGTGTCCGCCCAGGTCGCTACCGCCTTGAAGCGGTACGCGACCACCGGCGCGGTGACCCGACTGGCCGGCGCGGACCGGTACGCCACCGCCGCCCAGGTCGCCGAGCAGTTCGGTGCCGGGGTCCAGGTTGCCTACGTCGCCTCCGGTGCCAACTTCCCCGACGCCCTGTCCGGGGCCGCCTTGGCCGGCTCGCAGGGCGCGCCTGTCCTGTTGACCCGGCCCGGGGCGGTGCCGGTCGCGGTCACCGCCCAGCTTGCCCGGTTGAAGCCGGAGCGGATCGTCGTCCTGGGCAGCCAGGGGGCGGTCAGCGCGTCCGTGGCGACCGAGCTCGCCCGCCACGCCCCGGTGACCCGCCTGGCCGGCGCGGACCGGTACGCCACCGCCGCCCAGGTCGCTGCCCAGTTCGGCGCGAACACCCCCGTGGTGTACGTGGCCACCGGCGCCGGGTACCCCGACGCCCTGGCCGGCGCCGCGCTCGCGGGGGCGAAGAAGGCGCCGGTGCTGCTGACCCGGCCCGGGTCTGTCCCTGGGCCTGCCGCCACCCAGTTGTCCCGGTTGCGGCCGGGCACGGTCGTCGTCCTCGGCGGGGAGGTGTCGGTGTCCGCGGCGACCCTGGCCGCGCTGGACACGTACACCCGGTAACGACCCCCTTGGGGTGGTTGACGACCCGGGTGGTGGCCGGACCGTGCCGGGCATGCTCACCCGGTTGCGCCCGGAGACCGTCGTCGAGGACGGAACGACCTGCGCCACCTGCCCGCGACGCCTGGGTGTGTTCGAACGGGCCTGGTTGGCCAACGACCTCACCAGTGACGGGGTGGGAACCGTCTGGGTGTGCCGGCGGTGCGCCCGAGCCCAGGTGCGGGGCACCCGCCCGCAGGCTCCGGCCCGGCCCGGACGGTCCCGGTCCTTCCTGCACCAGCCCGCCACCCTGGCCTCCCTGCTCCTGATCGGCCTCGGCGTGCTCATCGGGGTCGATGAGCCGTTGACCGCCCCGATCGCCCGCCTGCTGTTGACCTCCGGCCTGGTCGTGGCGGCGGTGGGCGCGTTCGGTGCCCTGCGCCGTGGAGAGCTCGACGACGACCTGGAGCCCCTGCCGGACCCGCAGGAGTGGCAGCGTGCCCACGGCCGGGTGGCCTTGTACGAGAGGGTCACCTCGTTGGGGCTGCCCGTCCTGACCGGCCGGGTCCGGGACGGCGGGGCGATAGAGCAGGTCGTGACCGGCCGGGACGTGGTGGTGGTGCTGACCTCCGCACAGCTCGCCGGGGAGGTGGTCACCGGGAGGTTGACGGTCAAGGTCGACGGGGTGGACCGGGGGGACCTGATCGCCTCCGCCCGGGCTGACGCGGCCGCGGTCCGCCAGGTCCTGTCCCGGTGCCGCCTGGGACACCGGGTGCTCCCGGTGGTCTGCTTCACTGGCCCGGCCCACCCGGAAGTGGACGCGGTCGTCGACGGGGTCCTGCTGACCACCCCCGACCGGTTGGGTGAGGTGCTCGACCCGGTGCGCAGCGCCACCGAGCGGGAGGCTGCCGAGGAGCTGTCGGACCTGCTCGCCTGGCACTTCCCGCCCCGCTGAGGCCTACTGCGGCCCGGCGGGCGCCGGGGACGGTGAGCCCGCATGCCTTCTGTGAACCGCCGCCTGGGCCGGGCGCACCGTGTGGTGCGGGCCGCCCTGCGCGCTCTGCCGTCCTCCACCCGGCCGGTGGTCCGGTGGGTGCGGCGCCGGTCCTGGGCGCTGCTGGCTGTGGTGCTGGCTCCGGTCAGCGCGGTGCAGCTGGTGTCCTACTTCAGCCTCCCCCGGGAGCCGGGGTCGCTGCGGTGGGTGGTGCCGGCGACCCTGTTCGCCGCCACCGCTGTGGCGGTCGGGGTCGCGACCGGTCAGACGCCCGCGGGACGGCCGGCGTGGGCGTCGATGCTGCACCTGGCCGAGTCGCTGCACCGGTACCGCCAGGACCCGTGCGAGGTGACCCACCAGCAGGTGTCGTGGGTGCTGTCCTACCTGTCGGCCCACTCACAACGGCGGCTGCTGCGCCACCTGGACGGCCAGGGGGTGCAGGTGCGTGCCGATGACCTGCCGGCGGTGTGGGACCGGTACGTCGATGAGCTGCTCGAGGCGGCGTTGGCCGCACCGGAGGTGCCGTCTCGGAGCAGGTGGGCCCGCCGCGGGTCGCGCCGACGGTGACGGGGCGTATCGACCCCAACCCATGTGAGGAGCCAACCATGGCTACTGTCTTCGCCGGCCCGGCGTTCTTCCGGGCCGAGCTGCGCGTCTACGGCGACTGGCGCGACGCGTTCGCCCGGGAGATGCTGCAGAACGCCACCGACGCCCGCCCCACCCGGATCGAGATCACCTGCGAGACGGTGAACGGCCACGGCCGGGTCACCTTCTACGACGACGGTCACGGGATGACCCGCCGGGTTCTGGAGGAGGTGTTCTTCGCCCTCGGCGAGACCACCAAGACCGGCCCGGACACCATCGGCGGGTTCGGCCGGGCCCGGATCATCACCTGCTTCGCGCAGGAGGCGTACACGATCCGGACCGGGAACCTGCTGGTAACCGGTCAGGGCGGGGAGTACTCGATCACCGAGGATTCCATCGACCTGCCGGGCACCCTGTTCGTCATCGACACGATCGACCCCGACCACCACCGGTTGGAGTGGGCGTTCCGTGACCTGCTCACCACGAGCTCGGTCAGGGTGCCCGTCCGCCTGAACGGGGAGCTGATCCACCCGGCTGCGACACCGCCCCGGGCGACCCGGGTGCTGCGCACCGACGACGGGCGCGCATGGGGCCGGGTGTACGCCGAGCCCGGTTCTGGTGTCCTGCGGGTCCGGGTCCACGGCCTGGTGATGTTCCGCCGCTGGCTGACCAGCAACGACGACATCATCCTGGAGCTGGAGCCCCGGGTGTCCCGTGAGGTGCTGACCGCCAGCCGGGACAGCCTCACCGGCCGGTACCAGACCCAGTTCGACCAGTTCGTAGCCGCGCTGTCGCAGAACCGGCGCAAGGCGCTGCGTCCCCCGGCTGAACCGTTGGACGTCCGTGTCGGCGGCGGCGGGTTCATGGCCTCGGCCGCCCCTGCCGCCCAGGACCCCGCGGGCGCCACCGGCGAGGTCGCGGAGACCCCGGCTGGGGTCCGGTCCGCTGGTGGGACGCTGGTGCCGGTGGTCCCGTACAACCAGGCGGCGTTCCGGCAGGCTCAGGCCGTGAACGGGCCGCGCCTGTTCGAGCTGCGCCAGGAGGTGCCGGCCCCGACTGTCCCGTTGGGGTTCGACGTGTACCTGTACGCCGACGCCAACGACGCGCGGGTGCGCCGCCTGGCCAGGTTGTGGGACCCGTCCCAGTGGGACTCCTCGACCGGGTCGCGGCGCCGGCAGCTGCTCCTGGCGTGGCGGGCCGCGGTCGGGTACGCCCTGGAGGTGTTCCTGACCGCCAACCCGCAGGTGGGCCGGGTGCTGTGGACCGTCGGGTGGACCTTCGATGAGGACACCCGTGCGGTGCACCGGAACGTCGGCGAAGGGCACGTGCTCGCGCTGAGCCCGGTGACCGGTTCGGGCACGACCGCTTACCGGGTGTCGTCGAGGCAGGACCGCCGGGCCCTGCTGGCGGTGGCGGCGCACGAGGTGGTGCACATCGTGTGCCCGAACCACGACGAGCAGTTCGCCTCGCTGCTGACCAACCTGGTCGGTCAGCTGGACCAGGCGGAGGCGGATCGTCTGATCCGTGACGCGGTGCGCTGAGGCGCACCTGGAACACGACGGCCCCGTCGACCTTTCCGAAAGGTCGGCGGGGCCGTTGTCGTGCGGGGGTCAGGTGGCCTTGGCGCCGGCGAGCTCGGCGTACCGGGCGAACAGGACGGCCTCCCTGGCGGCCGTGTCAGCAGCACGGCTGGCGCCCAGGATCTCGTCGACCACCTCATCGAGGAGCTCGTGCGCCCTCCTCAGATCCTCGGGGAACGCCGTCGGGCTGTACAGCTTCGACAGCGGGGTGTCCGGGTGCGCCGCCCGGGCGGCCAGCACCCCCTGCCCCGCGACGATCACCTGCTGCCGCGTGGCCCTGTCCAGTCGCGGCAGCGGGAAGTTGTTCCACACGGTTCGGACCGCGAACCGCAATCGAGACTCGAGCCGGCCGCCGATGGCCAGCTGCCAGGTCATGAACATTCTCGAGGACAGCACAGCGAACTGGAATCCGTCGGGGTCGCGCACCTGGTAGTTGGCGTGGGAGGCGATCGCGTCCGCCGGCAGCAACGCGCACGGCAGGTAGGGGCGGTTCTCCGAGCTGGTGCCGGGGATGCACACGAACGTCGTGGTCTGGGCGGCGCGCTGGGTGAACAGGTGCGGGATTCGTGCGAAGTCCTTGGTCGACCCGGCCTTTGCGGACAGCCGGAACGCCTTGACCGCGTTGACGCGTTCCACGACCAGCGGGGACTTCTTCCAGTCCTCCGGGTCGGCGCCGTCCAGCCAGAGCACCCACCGGTGCTCACCGTTGAGCAGCTCTCGCGACCCGTAGTAGGGGCGCAGGTACTTGCGGGCGACCGGGTCGGCCTCGAACACGGGCAGGTCCTCCGCCTCGACGATCAGGTGCCCACCGTCCTTGGCCATGGACCCCAGGACGACCCGGTTCAGCTCGGGGCTGAGCGGGTCCGGACGCGAGGTCACGATGATGTTCGGGCCCGCGGTCAGATAGGCGTTGATGTTGTCCACCTGGCGGGGGACCGGAGCGGCTTGCAAGGAGGGGTACTCATACAGCACCGGCTTGGTCTTCTCGCCCCGGTCGAAGCCGACGATGACGCAGTGCACCGCGGCGGCCGACCCAGCCTCGGATGTCCACACGAAAGTCTGGTGGGCGAACCGGATCCGCCACCCGGCGTTGAAGATCATCGGGAACAGACGCGCGACCTGGTCGCCCTGGGCGATCGAACTGGTCGAGACCAGCGCGAACCTTCCCCCGTCCACGTTGCGGAAGTAGTCGACGCACTTTCGGTGCCAGGCCGTGACGTAGTCCAGCCGTCCCAGGTCCTTGCTACCCCACACCAGCTGCAGGTCGGCCAGCTGCTCCGGTGAGCGGGTGTGGGGGCCGAGGAACGGCGGGTTGCCGGCGATGACCACGTCCGGCCCTGCCGGACACACAGCTTGCCAGTCGGTGCGGATGGCGTTGCCCACGACGATGGTCGCCTGTTCCCGGATCGGCAGACGGTCGATCGGCAGACCGAGGCGGTCTTCCAGTTTCAGGTCGCACTGGCGGTCGACGAGGAACATGGCGGTCTGGGCGATGCGGGCCGGCCACTCGTCGATCTCGATGCCGTAGAAGTGCTCCAGCCGGACCGCCAGCCCCACGTTCGCCAGCAGCTGCGGGGGTTGCCCGGTCAGGTCCGCGACCCGCTCCATGATCGCCAGCTCCAGGTCCCGCAGCTCCCGGTAGGCGACGATGATGAAGTTGCCGCACCCGCACGCGGGGTCCATGAACCGGATCCGTCCCAGCCTCTCCCGGAGCCGGTTCAGCGCGTTCAGCTCCTTCCGCGGGGTGCCTGCCTCCTTCGCCTTGACGTACTCGGCGCGCAGCTCGTCCAGGAGCAGCGGGTTGAGCGTCTTGAGGATGTTCTCCTCGGAGGTGTAGTGCTCCCCCAGCTGTCGACGCACCTCGGCGTTGCGGACCGACTGGAACATCGACCCGAAGATCGCCGGGCTGATCGCCGACCAGTCCCGGTCACACGCCTCCAGGACGAGCTCACGGAACCGCGGGCTCACCGGGGGAACGGTGACGGTCTCGGCGAAGATGCCGCCGTTGACGTACCGGAACGCCTGGTACTCCTCCGGCCACCCGTCCCGCTGGTCCTCGGGGGTGTTCAGGCAGGTGAACAGCTTGTTGAGCCTGGTGTGGGTGTCGGACCCGTCGGGGGCGCAGGCCAGGACGAAGTCGCGGAACTGGTCGGCACGCCACATCTCGGTGTCGTCACCGAACATCAGGAACAGCACCCGGGCCAGGGTGACCGAGATCGCGTGGTCCCGCTCCACCCGGGACGTCCCGGGCGGGTAGGCGCCCTCCAGGGCGGTGTACATGGAGGCCATCAGCTTGGAGGCGTGCTTGGTCTCGTTGCGGGCCTCGATGTCGAACGCCGAGCGGAGCTTGGCCAGCACCTGGTGGGCTGCGAGCTCCTCGGTCACCGGGAGGGTGATCGCCTCGAGCTTGGCGGCGAACCCCGGGTCGGGGTTGCCGGTGCGGTGCCGGTGGGAGGTGAGCCGGACCGTGGTGCGGGACCCGCGGACGACCCGTCCGGGCCAGCGCCACACCTGCTCCTCGGGGCTGTGGAAGATGACCAGCCGGTCGGTGGTGGTTGCCGCGACCTGGCGGTCGATCGCCACCTGGGTGGCCGCGTCCGGGCGGCCGGGGCACACCCACACCCTCAGCCCGGAGTAGGAGGCGACGTTCTCCACCGTCCACGAACGGCCGTCCACGCTCACGTGCAACGGCCGGTGGTCGGGGGCGTTCCAGTTCAGGTCCTGGATGAACAGGCCCCGGTAGTCCCCGGCCTCAACCTTCTTGACCAGCTGGTTCACGACGCGCGCACCCCAATCGAGCAGACGACCTTGACGTCGTCATCCTGCCCGGAGCCGACCACCAGCCGATCGTCCTCGTGCAACCGGCGGACCAGGTCGGCCAGGTCATCCAGGGAGTAGCGGTTGCGCCGAGCGGCGGACAGGCGCGTCTTGGCGTGCTCGGTCAGCGGGCGCTCGTACAGCGCGGACAGACCGGGTTCGGCCTTGGCGCCGAACGCGGTGCCACCGAGCTGGTGCCACACCCACCGGCGGATCCCGTGCAGGTTCCCGGCGGTGACGACCTCCTCGTGCAGCGGCCCGTGGAGCAGAGCCTCCTCCAGGTCGAAGTGATCCTCCCGTTCCGGTGCGGTCGGGGTGGACGGCTCGGCGTGGAACACCCCCAGGGCCTCCCGGGGAGTGAGCAGCCGGGTCTCGACCGTGCCGTCGTCACGCACGAGCGCCTGGGCGAAGGCGTCGATGCCGGACTCGGTGCGCACGTACGTGGTGACCGACCCGTCCCGTTCGCCCAGGTGAGCGAACCGGGTGGTGTGGGTGAGGTCGGGCAGGCTCACCGCACGTTCGGCGATGTCCGGGAACTGCTCCTTGGCCTGGGACCAGGCCAGCCACGCCTCGGAGACCGCGTCCGCGTCCCCCTCACCCTCGGCGGCGTCCTCCTCGGTGAGCTTGCCGTCGTAGAAGTCGCCCAGGAGCTGGATCTCCTTCTCCTCCCCGAAGAACGACTCGTCGGACCCGAACGCCGCGGCGGCGTCGGACAGGCGCTGCTTGATCCGCCGGCGCAGCCCGATCTGGGCCTCGATGGTGTCGTGGGTGATCAGGTACAGGTACACCGTGTCCGAGGCCTGCCCGATGCGGTCGACACGGCCGGCGCGCTGGATGAGCCGGATGATCGCCCACGGCAGGTCGTAGTTGACCACGATGTGGGCGTCCTGCAGGTTCTGCCCTTCGGACAGCACGTCGGTGGCGACGAGCACGTCGATCGGGTCCTCGACCACCGGTTCCGGTTGGCCAGGTCGGCGGTTGGACCGGGGTGAGAACCGGCGGGCGATGCTGGCCAGGTCGGCATCGGTGGACCCGGTCGCCAGCCCGACCCGCTCGATGCCGGCCTCGCGCAGGGCCCGGGCGACGTACTCGGCGGTGTCGGCGTACTCGGTGAACACCAGCACCTTCTCCCCCGGGTGGTCCGCGCGCAGCAGGTCCACCAGCCGGTTCAGCTTGGAGTCCCGCGCGGAGTCCCAGGTGCCGAACCGGTCCAGCATCGCCTGGATAGCCGAGTTGTCCGCCTGCAGGTCATCAGCCAGCCGGTGGGTGAACACGGTGCTGTTCACCCAGCGGACCTTCGGCCCCGCCGAGGCGCGCAGCGCCTCGTAGCGGGAGGCCACCGACCCGTGCAGCTCGGCGGTGCCGGCCTCGTCCGGGTCGCTGTCCCCGACCCGGAACTGGGTCTCAGTGAACGCCCCGACCGGCAGCGGCAGGCCGTTCTCGATCGCGTACAGGAACAGCTCGTTGCGGGCGCGCTGCTTCTGCAGCGACAGGATGAAGGAGTGTCCTGAGGACGACAGCCGCTTGAACAGGCCGATGCGGACGAAGCCGGACACGTGCCCGCGGCCGGAGGCGATGTCCTCCAGGATCCGGGTGTCCTCCGGGGTGTGCGGGGCTGCCTTGTTCTCGTAGTCGGCCAGCCGGTACCGGGGCAGGCGCAGGTCCCGCACCGCGTCCAGGGTCTGCTCGTCCTCCATCAACCGGGCCGGGTCGTCCTCACCGAACTCGTGGGTGAGCGGCTTGGCGATCCTGGTGGGGAAGGCGAACTCCTGCCCGTTGGCCAGCTTCAGGTACTCCCGCAGCACCGGCCTGCCGTCCGGGCCGATCACGGTCCTGGTCCTGGCGGTCCGTTTGATGAACGAGCGGGTCCGCCGGATCAGGTGCTCGCTCATCAGCCGGCGCCAGTCCTCCGGCTCGTTCGAGTGCCGGAACGCCGCGAGGGTGGTGACCTTCCCGTCGACCTTCCGGGGAAGGTCGGGGTCTTTCTCCAACGCCTTGGTGGGGGCGATGCCCAGGTCGGTGTCGTCGTCGAGGTACAGCCCGATCTGGCCGGCGACGTCGCTGAACGCCAGGTTGTACGGGGTCGCGGTCAGCAGCAGCACCTTGGAGTCGTTCACGTCGATGTACTCCTCGATGGCGCTGTACACCTGGGTGGACTCGTTGCGCAGGTTGTGCGACTCGTCGCAGATCACCAGGTGGTAGCGGCGGGTCTGCTCCGGCAGCAGCTTGGCCACCATCGAGTACGGGATGACCTGCCCGTCGATCTCGTAGGCGTCGATGTGGTCCTGCCACATCCCGACCAGGTTCTTCGGGCACAGCACCAGGGTCCGGTAGTCCTCCCCCGCCTGGAGCATCGCCGCGGTGGCGATCGCGGTCAGGGTCTTGCCGAGGCCGACGACGTCGCCGAGCATCGTCCCGCCGCGGCGCACGATCCGCCGGGCCAGGGTCCGCACCGCCGAGGCCTGGTAGTCCAGCAGCCGCTTCTGCAGCGACTCCGGCAGCACGTACCCCATCCCGTCCCGGGCGTCCTGGGCAAGGGCGTGGCACACCTTCAGGTACACCTCGAAAGGGCTCGGCTGCTCCTCGGCGGCCCAGGAGTCGTCGACGAGCTCCATGACCTCCTGGGTGATCGGCAAGGAGAACTTGTCGTTCCACAGGTCCTCGAACCAGTCGGCCAGCTTGGTGTTGGCGTCCCCGTCGGCGACGTCGACGTTCAGCTCCAGGTTGCTGGTCAAGCCCGCCCCGGTCAGGTTGGAAGACCCCACGTACCCCCACCTGGTCGCCGGGCCCCCTCCGGCGCCGTGGAACAGGTAGGTCTTGCCGTGCAACGGGCGGGGGGTGAACACCCGCAGCTCCACCCGCCCCTCAGCAATCTGCCGGCGCAGGGTCCGCAGCGTCTCCTGACCCTTCCGGGTCGCCAGGCCCCTCATCAGCTGGTTGCGCAGGTGCCTGACCAGCTGGTCACGCCGCTGGCGGGCCTTGGACGCATCCGGGATGTCCGACCCGTACTCCGGCGGTCTCACCTGCTGCTGCAGGGACGTCAGCAGCTGCTCGGAGTCCGACGGGGCGACCATCCCCACCAGCACCCGCACCACCGGCCGGCCCGACGGGACCGGTTTGGTGTCCACCAGGTCCGCCAGGTGCCCCCACCCGCGCAGGTCCAGGTACCCGGTCGCCACGTCCAACGTCCCGTAGTGACCGAACGTGTCCCTCAGAGCGGTCACCAGCCGGGTGTCATCACCCAGGTTGTCCAGGATCTTCGGCACTGTTGCCCCTCCCTCTCCTCGCTGGCCGCAGCGTAGCCGCAGGAGGCGACACCGGGCTGACGCCACCCGGGGTGGATTGGCCGTCGGGGACGGGCGACGCGGGCGGGGACATTGACGGCTCTCATCGGGCGCGGACTGTGCCGGGAGACCGCCGTCCCCGAGCGCAGAAAAGGACCCCCTCATGCCCCGCCCTCGCACCCTGACCGCCGTGGTGCTGGCCGCCACGCTGACGCTGGCCGCGTGCGGCTCCGACCCTGACGAGCAGCCCCCCGCCCCCGAGCCGGTCGCGCCGGTGGACGTCCCCACCCCCGGGGCCACCACCCAGGACCCGGTCAACCCCGAGCTGGACGCCGAGCGGGCCGAGGCCGAGAAGCAGGCCAGGGAGTCCCTGGACAAGCTGTCCGGCACCGAGCGTGCCCAGCAGCTGCTGGAGACCGGCGGCTCGTTCACCAAGGAGAACCTCCAGACCGTCACCGCCGGGTACGCCCTTGCGGTCAACGCCGGCGACTACGGCGCCGTGTACGACCTGTCCTGCCCGGGTATCCGCGGCACCGACTCCCGTGCCGAGTTCGCCGAGTACATGCAGTTCGCTCCGCAGCTGAAGGTCGCGGTCACCTCCAGTGAGACCAAGGACGGCCCGTTCGAGCACCAGGTGCTGCCCGCACCCGGGGTGAACGTCGACAAGCACGCGCTGACCACCTTCGAGGTGCTCCACGGCAGCGAGGACCCCGAGACCAGCTACACGGCCGTGTTCGTCCACTCCGACCAGGACGGGTGGAGCTACTGCGGCGCCCTGCCCCCCATGTGACCCCCACGCCCAGCTCCTGACAACGACACGAGAAGAGCACGAACCGATGAAGCTGCTGCACATTGCCCTGGCCGCCACCGTGGCCGCATCCTCCCTGTCCACCGTCCCCGCCACCGCCGCCCCCGAGCCCCCGCCGGCGGCGGCGGTCCCGGCCGAGATCACCGAGACGCCCCTGACCGGGGTCGACACCACCGCCCTGGCGGTCGCCGAGGCCCGCACCGCCATGCCCGATCGGTTCGCCGCCGACCCCGGGTCCACCCTGTCGGGCGCCTCCACCGGCGACCGCAACCGGATCGTGGCGTTCACCCCCGTCCTGGAGCGGCCCGAGTTCGACCTGGTCGCGGTCACCTGGCAGGCCACCTCCCCCGTGCCCGGCTCCGACATCGCCGTCACCGTCCGCGTCCGGGAGAACGGCACCTGGTCGGAATGGACCCAGCTGCCCGTGCCCGACCTTGCGCCCGACCCCGACGTCGCCGCCGAGCAGGGCCTGCGCGCCGGCACCGACCCGCTGTTCGTCGACGACGCCGACGCGGTCCAGGTACGGGTCGACACGGCCACCGGGCAGACCCCGGCCGGGCTGCAGGTCACCACGATCGACGCCGGCTACTCCCCCGCCGACGAGCACCTGGCCGCCCAGCCGGTTCCCGCCGAAGACACCGGGGACACCCTGGGCCCCTCCGCGGTCCCGCCGCGGCCGGCGATCATCACCCGCGCCCAGTGGGGGGCCGATGAGTCCAGGTACCGCAACGTGCTCGGCACCAACTCCAAGGTCAACTCCGCGGTCATCCACCACACCGCAGGGTCGAACAGCTACACCGCCGCCGAGGCCGCAGCCCAGGTCCGCGGCATCTACGCCTACCACGGCACCTCCCTGGGCTGGGGAGACATCGGCTACCACTTCCTGGTCGACAAGTACGGCCGGATCTACGAGGGCCGCCGCGGCTCGATCACCGGCACCCCCAAGGGCGCCCACGCCGGTGGGAACAACACCAACACGATGGGTGTGTCCGCGATGGGCAACTACGACGTCGTCGCGCCCCCGCAGGTGATGGTCGACGCGATGGCGAAGGTCACCGGGTGGAAGCTGGCCCAGTGGGGGGTCAACATCAACGGCACCATCACCCAGCCGGTCGGTGGGGTGTCTGGGTCGAAGTACCCGGTCCGGCGGAACGTGACCCTGCCGACGGTCAACGCGCACAAGGACACCTACAACACCGCCTGCCCCGGCCGGTACCTGTACCCGAAGATGGCCGAGATCCGCTCCAAGGCCGCCGCGTACGCCAAGTCCGGCAGCACCCCGGCGCCCAAGGACCCCGCCCCGATCACCGGCAGGGCCCTGTACGACACCTACAAGAACACCGTCTTGAAGGCGGGTGCGTCCGGGTGGGCGGTCCGTGACCTCGAGCACGCGTTGAAGGCCCGCGGGTACAACCCCGGCACCGTCGACAAGACCTGGAGCTCCAGCACCACCAGCGCGCTGCGCAAGTTCCAGGGCGCGGCGATGCTGCCGCTGGACGACACGGTGAACAGCAACGACTGGGCCGCCCTGGCCGGGGTGTCCTACACCAAGGTCGTCCCCCCGACCGGCAAGAAGCTGTACGACACCTACGGGTCCACCCCGGTGTCCCGGTACACCTTCGGTGAGGCGGTCCGCGCCGCCCAGAACGCGCTCAACCTGGCCGGGTACAACGCCGGCGCCCCCGACGGGCAGGGCGACGCCCAGTTCCACGAGGCGCTGCGCAACTGGCAGTTCGACAACAAGCTCGCCGTCGACGCCATCGTGCAGTCCAACGACTGGAAGGCGCTGTCCGGGCTGGCGTACACCAAGGTCAAAGCCGCCGACCGGGTGTTCGGCTCCGACCGGTACGGCACCGCCACCGCGGTCTCGACCCGGTTCTACAGCCCCGGTGTCGAGGTCGCCTACCTGGCCTCCGGGGCCGCCTTCCCCGACGCCCTGGCCGGGGCGGCCCGCGCCGCCAAGGACAAGGGCCCGGTGCTGCTGACCCGACCCGCCGCGCTGCCGGCCCACGTGGTGACCGAGCTCAAGCGGCTCAAGCCGAAGCGGATCGTCATCCTCGGCGGCACCAGCGCCGTCTCGGCCGCGGTGCAGACCCAGGCCCGCGCCCTGGCTACCACCGGCAAGGTCGAGCGGCTGGCCGGCAAGGACCGGTACGGCACGGTCGCCGCGGTCGCGGCCACCTACACCCCCGGGGTGGAGGTCGCCTACGTCGCCACCGGCGCCGACTTCCCCGACGCCCTGGCCGGCGCCGCCGCCGCCGGCGCCAAGGGCGGCCCGGTCCTGCTCACCCGCAAGGACGCCCTGCCGGACGCGGTCGCCGCCGAGCTGGCCCGGCTGCGGCCCAAGCGCCTGGTCGTCCTCGGCTCCACCAGCGTCGTGTCCGCCCTGGTGGAGAAGGACCTGGCCCGGTTCGCCACCACCGGCAAGGTCGAGCGGGTCGCCGGGTCCGACCGGTACGCCACGGCCGCGGCCCTGTCCAAGACGGCCGGCACCCCGACCGAGGCGTTCGTCGTCTCCGGCGCCGACTTCCCCGACGCGCTGGCCGCGACCGCCGTCGCCGGCCGGCAGGGCGCCCCGGTGCTGCTGACCCGCCCGGCCTCCCTGGCCGGCCCGACCAACGTCGAGCTGGCCCGGCTGCGGCCCAAGCAGGTCACCGTCGTCGGCGGCGCGGTGGCTGTCTCCACCGACACCGCACTCGCGGTCTCGGCGCACCTGCGCTGACCCTCCCCCGCCCGCCCCGGCCCCCGCACCAGCGGGGGCCGGGGCGGGCCGATCCCCCAGCGGACCTGGCGGCACCTCCCGGCCTGCCCCGGACCGTCCTGACCGCCCCGAGCTCCCCCACCGAAGGAGACCCATGCTGCCCCGCCTGCGTCAGGTGCTCGCCGCCACGGCCGCGGCCGTGCTGCCGTTGACCGCGCTCATCAGCACCCCCGCCGTGGCCCAGGACACCCCCGCCGTCGAGGTCTCGGCCGCGGCGACCGACCAGGCCCCAGAACCGGTCATCTTCGACCTGCACCCCCGGGAGGTCGGCCTGTCCGAGCACCGGGCCGCCGGGACGCTGACCCCGAACGCCAGGCCGATGTGGCCCACCAACCCGAACGTGCTCACCGGCCCGGTCGACCTCCCCTGCGCCGGCGACGGCACCAGCGGCCCCCGCATCCAGTTCTGGTACGCCCACGTGCAGGGGGAGACCAACCGGCTGGCCCAGGCCCGCGGGCACCTGACCGAGCAGATCAAGCGGGCCAACGGGCAGCTGGTCGGCTCGGCCAACCAGACCGGGGGGTACCGGGCCCTGCGGGTGGTCACCGACAAGTACTGCAACCCGACCTTCAGGACCGTCACCCTGTCCCCGTCCGCCCTTGACGACCTGTACAAGACCCGCAATGAGCTCAAGGCCAAGGCCGGCCTCCAGGACGACCCGGACCGGATCAACGTCATCCTGCTGGACGCCATCGGGTTCCAGGGCGGGGTCTGCGGGCGCGGCACCGCCTACGTGGACGACCGCAAGGACCCGGCGGTCAACTACAACAACACCCTGGCCCAGTACGGCCGGATCGACGTCAACTGCTGGACCGCCCACACGATCCTGCACGAGATCTTCCACAACCTCGGTGCCGTCCAGCCCTCGGCTCCGCACGCCCAGGACTTCCACTGCACCGACGAGAACGACCTCATGTGCTACGGGGCGAACATGACCCTGGTGTGCAAGGGCGCCCTGGCCGAAGAGCGGCTGGACTGCAACAAGGACGACTACTTCAACACCGCCCCCAAGGCCGGCAACTACCTGGCCACCCACTGGAACACCGCCGACAGCAAGTTCCTGTACAAGACGACCCCGACCCTGTACGACCTGTACCGCTACCAGGTCCTCCAGGAGGGGTCGACCGGCACGGCCGTCGAGCTGGTCCAGGAGCAGCTGAAGAAGACCGGCCACTACACCGGTGCGGTGAACGGGGTGTACGGGTCCACCACGACCGCCGCGGTCCGCTCCTACCAGGCCGCCAAGCTTCTCGAGGTCACCGGCACCATCGCCGAGAACGACTGGAAGGCCCTGTCCGACAAGCCGTACACCAAGGTCACCCCCGCCTCCCGCCTGGCCGGCAAGGACCGGTACGAGACCGCCGCCGCGGTCGCCGCCACCTACAGCCCCGGCGTCGAGGTCGCCTACGTCGCCACCGGCGCCGACTTCCCCGACGCGATCGGCGCCGCCGCGGCCGCCGGCCGGGACGACGCCCCGGTCCTGCTCACCAAGGCGCAGACCCTGCCGCCGAGCACCGCAGCCCAGCTGCAACGGCTGAAGCCGAACCGGATCGTCGTCATGGGCAGCGACGGGGTGATCGCCGACAGCGTCCTGGCCCAGCTGGTCCCGCTCACCCGCTCGGGGGCCGCCGGCAGCGTCACCCGGCTGGCCGGGTCGGACCGGTACGCCACCTCGGCCGCCATCGCCGGCACCTACAACCCCGCCACCACCGACACCGTGTACGTCGCCTCCGGTGCCGACTTCCCCGACGCGCTGTCCGGTGCCGCGCTCGCCGGGTCCCAGGACGCCCCCGTCCTGCTGACCCGCGCGGACACGATCCCGACCGCGGTCCGTTCGGCCATCCAGCGCCTGGCCCCCAAGCAGATCGTCATCCTCGGCGGGGAGACCAGGGTTTCCGCCTCGGTCGCCCGCGACCTGGCCGCGCTCACCCAGTCCAAGACCTCCGGCAGGGTCACCCGGCTGGCCGGGTCGGACCGGTACGCCACCTCCGTCGCGGTCGCCAAGAAGTACCCGGCCGGTGTCCCGGCCGTGTACGTCGCCTCCGGCGCCGACTTCCCCGACGCGCTCGCCGGGGCCGCGCTGGCCGGGTCCCAGGGTGTCCCGGTCCTGCTGACCCGCCCGACCGCCCTGCCCGGTTCCACCCGTCTGGAACTGCCCCGCCTGGCGCCCGCCTCGGCGACCGTGATCGGCAGCACCGGAGCGGTCTCTGAGACCGTCCGGGTGCAGCTCGGCTCGTTCCTGCCCCGCTGACACCCGCCCGCAACCCCGCCCGCCCCGCAACCAACCGTGGGGCGGGCGGTGGCGTGTGCCCGGCCGCCCTCAGGGGTGGGTGCGGGCGTTCCCGCGCCAAGAGGTCGGTGGCGATTGACCCAACCAACCAGGTCGGCACCGGTAGTCCCCGGACATCAGTGCAGACCCCTCAGCGAAGGAACCCCATGACATGACCGTGATGACCGCGGTGGTCACCGCACCCCCACGGGTGACCACCACAGCCCACCGGCCGGCGCACCCGACGCCGACCGAGGTCGACAAGGCCGTCCGGAAGCGCCGCGAGGTCGAGCTCGCCGCCCTGCCCCGGACGCTGACCGACCCCGACCGCTACTACCACTGCCTGTCCTGCAAGCAGGCCCGGCGGCAGGACAAGCCGGCTGCCCCGCAGCCCCGCAAGGGCCACCTGCCCAAGGAGCAGGAGGACGCCGCGCGGCGGGCCGCGAGGATGCTGACCCGCTGACCGAACCGCCCAACCGCACCGCCCCACCCGACACCGGGTGGGGCGGTGTCACCACCCCGGCCGGCGGGGACTGCGCAGCGCCACCTCCCCCGCACCTTCACCACGCATGCACGCCACGACCGACCTGACCCACGACGCCGGCTTCACGCCGGTGCCCACCGCCACCTTCGGGACGCTACGGACCGTCACCGCCGCCGAACGCGCCTACGTCCACCTGACCCGCGACGTGTGGGCGTTCGCCGACCACCCGGACCGGGCCGCCCGGTACCGGGCCGACCTGCGGGCCGTCGCCGCGGCCCTGGCCGGCCACCACCGCCTGTCCCTGGCCGCCCTGGCCGCCCGGCTCGCCCCGGCCGCCCGGCACTCCTTCCTCGCCGAGCAGGCCCAGCCGGCGCTCACCTGAGCCCCACCCCACGCAGAAGACCCCCGCGCCACCGTCGGTGCGCGCGGGGGTCCTCGCAGTCCCGGTCAGTCCTCGCCGTCTAGGCCCTCCACGTCGACGGACACCGAGTCGATCGCCTGGTGGACCAGGTCGTAGGTGTGCTCGGTGGTGAACCCGTGCTCCTGCAACAGGTCCACGATCGCCCGGTACAGCTGCTGGCGGGTCGCCTCGTCCACTGACGCCGCCTCCCTGCTCGCCGGTCCCGGCCTGCCCGGGCCCGTTCACCACCCAGGGAGCCGGTACCCGGGCCCGCGGCACTGGGGCCACCTGCCCCTAGGGTGGTGGCGTGGACGGACCGCAGGTCAGCGACCTGCCCGCTGACCTGCGGGCCCGTCCCGTCCTGGCGCTCACCAAGGCCTCCGAGACCATCCCGCCCCCCAGCGCCCTGCCCGGTGGGGCCCAGTACGAGCCAAAGTGGGACGGATTCCGCCTGGCGATCGTGCGCAACCGCGACGCCACCACCGCCTGGTCCCGCCACGGCAAGGACCTGACCGTGTTGTTCCCCGACCTCGTCCACGCGGCGACCCGGCAGGTCCCACCCGGTTTCGTCCTGGACGGGGAGGCGGTCATCTGGGTCGACGGGGCCGTCTCGTTCACTGCCCTGCAGGCGCGCACCACCACGCGGGGTCCGGCGCTGCGGTCCCTGGCCCGGGCCCGGCCCGCCTCCTACGTGTGCTTCGACGTCCTGGCCGTCGCCGGCCACGACACCCGGCCCCTGCCGCTGAACGAACGCCGGCGCCTGCTCGAGCACCTCGCCGGCGACTGGGACCCGCCGTTGACCCTGGCCCCGGCGACCACCGACCCCGGCCAAGGCCGCGCGTGGTTCACCGAGCTGACCGCCGCCGGACTGGAAGGCCTGGTCGTCAAAGGTCTCGCCGGCCCCTACCCGGCCGGTCGACGGGAATGGGTCAAGGTCAAGCACCGCACCACGACGGAGGTCGTGTGCGCCGCCGTCATCGGCACCCTGGCCCGCCCCCGCGCCCTGGTGGCAGGGTTGCCCGAAGCCAGTGGCCGGCTGCGGATCGCAGGTCGCACCGGGCAGCTCCCGGCCCGGGTGTCCGCGCAGGTGGGGGCGGCCTTGCGCCCCCACGACCCGGCCACCGGGGAGCACCCCTGGCCGCCGGTGGTGCCCCCGTCCTGGTTCGACCGGTACACCCCGGAGAAGACCCCCGTGTCGCTCACCCGCATCACCCCCGTCGTCATCGAGGTTGCCGCCGACACCGCCCGGACCTCCTTCACCTTCCGCCACCAGCTGCGGTTCCTGCGCCTGCGGCCTGACCTGGACCCCGCTCACCTGACCCCCGGCCGATCCTGAGCGCCGCGGGCGACTGCCGCGCCCCGGGCCGGCGGCACCGTCCCCAGCCGGTCCCGTGCGCGCTCCAGGGTGCCCGGGACCGTCCCGCCACCTCCCGACGCCGAACCCGAGGACCTCCGCCGTCATGCCGTACCTGCCCGGTTCACCGCTTCACCGGCGCCAGCAGTTCACCCGCGTGCTCGGGCTGACGTTCCTGTCCACGCTCCTGCCCGGCATCGGGCTGTTCTTCACCCACGCCAAGCGCGCCGCCTGGGCCGCCGCGACCGTCCTGGTGGCCGCGGCCGCGGGCCTGACCTGGCTGGTCCTCACCCACGACGGGCTGGTCGACCTGGCCGCCGACCTCGCCTCCTCCCAGACCACCCTGGCCGCCCTGGCCGTCGGGCTGCCCCTGGCCGGCGCCGGGTGGGCCGCCCTGGTCGCCGGGACCGCGAAAGCGGCGTGGCCGTGGGAACCCACCACCACCCAGAAGGTCCTCGCGTTCACCCTCACCCTGACGTTGTGCGCGACCGTCATGACCCCGGCCGTGATGGGGTCCCGGTACGCCCTCGCGGCCCACCAGGCCGCCGCCGCGGTGTTCGCCGCCGCCCCGCCGCCCCCAACGCCGGCGACCCCCGCCGGCCACCACCATGCCCAGCCCCCACGGCCGGTGGAACCAGCGGACCCGTTCGCCGGGCTGGACCGGGTCAACGTGCTGCTGCTCGGCTCGGACGCCGGCCCTAACCGGACCGGGGTGCGGACCGACTCGGTGATGGTCGTCTCGATCGACACCACCACCGGGGACACCACCCTGTTGGCGCTGCCCCGCAACCTGCAGAACGTCCCCTTCCCCACCTCCTCCCCGCTGCACCAGGTCTGGCCGGAGGGGTACAACTGCGGCCGGGAGTGCCTGCTGAACGCGGTCTGGGGTGAGGCCGAGGCCCACGCGCACCTGTTCGGCGGCGACCCCAACCCTGGGCTGACCGCGACCCGGTCGGTCGTGGAGGAGATCCTCGGCCTGGACGTGCAGTACACCGCCACCATCACCTTCGCCGCGTTCGCCGGGCTCGTCGACGCCGTCGGCGGGGTCACCGTCACCGTCAAGGACCGCCTGCCGATCGGCGGCAAGCTCGGCGCCGGCGGGGAGGTGCTCGAGCAGCCCCGCGGATGGATCGAACCGGGCACCCACCACCTGGACGGCTACCACGCCCAGTGGTACACCCGCTCCCGGTTCGCCAGCGACGACTACGACCGGATGCGCCGGCAACGGTGCATGGTCGCCGCGCTCACCGACCAGCTGGACCCGGCCACGATCGTCGCCCGGTTCCCCCAGCTTGCCTCGGTCGCCGGGGAGAACCTGCGCATCGACATCCCCCAGTCCCAGCTGCCCGCGTGGGTGGACCTGGCCCGGAAGGTCAAGGCCGGCACGATGACCTCGTTGCCGTTCACCACCGAGGTCATCTCCCCCGCCGACCCCGACTTCGAGGCGATCCGGGCCATGGTCGACCAGGCGCTCAACCCCCCGAGGAAGCAGACGAGCCCCGCTCACGGGCACGGAAACACCGCCCGGACCGCAACCCCCGCCGACCAGTCCACCCCCACTCGACGCGGCGACACCGGCCAGGGCCGGGCCGTCACCGACGCGACGGGGCAGGGACCTGCCCAGGAAGTCGGCGCCGTCTGCTGACCTGCTCGCGGCCGGCCAGGTCGCGCGCACAGTCCCGGGCATGTTCACCCGCCGGCACACCCGCCCGTTCACCCCACGCCAGGTGCGGGACTGGCTGGTGTCCGGGCCCCGCGGCGGGGTGGAGCAGGAGGCCCTCATCAACGTCCTCAACCACATCGTCCGGGTGAGCGAGCAGGTCCACTGCCCCCGGGTGGAGGAGATCTTCACCTGCCTCGAGGTGGTCCTCGGCCCCCAGATGGAAGCCACCCGGCCCCGCCCGCCCCGCCCCACCGCCCAGGAGGTGGCCCGCCGGCAGGACCGCCCACCGTGCCGGTGCGAGCACCACGAGAACGGCGACTGACACCCAGCACCGGACCGGGCACGGTCGGGGGTGGTGCGGGGCGCGGCGGCCGCAACGGTCAGGCCGTGAAACCCACCCAAGTCAAGGAAGGAGTCGTGGGATGACCACCAGCGCCACCACCCCACCGGCAGCACCTGCTGCACCGGCGGGCCGGGCCGGGTCCCCGACCCGACCGCCCCAGAGCAGGGGCCGGCGGCCCCTGACCGACGAGGAGCGCAAGCAGCGGTTCGAGGCCAGGCTGGCCGCCACCCGCAACGAGCACTCCACCCGGCTGGCCCTGGCGATAGCCAAGCGCCTCACCGACGACGGCGCCGTCCTGTGCCCCAAGTGCGGCAAGGGCGCACCGCGCGGCAAGTTCAAGATCCACGCCGACGGGGGCTGGAAGCACTTCAGCTCCACCGGCTGCAGCGGCGACGCGGTCGCCGTCCTGCAGGCGGCCGGGATCAGCACCGGCGACGCAGTACGGGTCCTGAACGGGCTGCCGACCCGAACCCCCATCGAGGTCCCCGAGGACGCCGCCGCGCTCGCGCAGGCGTTCGTCGGGGTCAAGTCGGTGGTCGACACCAACGTGTTCAACGCCGTCCTCCATTACGGCCGGAACACCGGCGGGGTCGAGCTCGCCAAGGAGTTCTACGGCACCTGGCACATCAGCCCCGAAGCTGTCCAGGAGTCCGGTGCCGTCGTCATCGCCGACCCCAAGCAGTTCGAGCAGGGCCTGATCGCCAAGTTCGGCGTCGAGCGCCTCATCGCCTGCGGGCTGTTCACCACGAACAGCAAGGGTGAGCCGTTCTGCCTGGTCAGCAAGAGGTTCCCGGTCGTGGAGCCGCACCGTCACCCGGTCACCGGGGACGTGCTGTACATGCAGTTCCGCGCCTCCCACGAGCAGTACGAGCGCTACCTGGCGCACAAGCGCGGGGAGCGGGAGTACAAGGGCAGCGAGAAGATCATCTCGCTGCGCGGGGCCCCCACCGAGGCCCAGATCGGCACCGGCCTGCACGTCCTGGGTGCCCGCAACCCCGACGGGACCTACGTCGTCCCCGACGAGGCTGAGGTCACCATCGTCGAAGGTTTCAAGGACACCCTCGCCGGGCGCACCGCGGGCCTGCACACCTACGGCCTGCCCGGCACCGGGGTCCGCCCGCCGGCGGAGGTGTGCAAGCTGCTGTCCCGGTTCACCACGGTGAAAGTCGCCATGGACGGGGACGAGGCTGGCAACAACGCCCGTGACGAGCTCGTGGAGTACCTGCGCGAGCACCAGGTCAGGGCCGAGCCGATGGCCATGCCCAAGGACCTGGACCTGACCGACGTCCTGGTCGGCTGGCACGCCTCCGGGCACTGGACCGGCACCCCGTGCGGATGCCCCACCTGCACCAAGTTCCGGACCGACCATCCCGACCGGTTCCGCAACAGCTGAACCCAGCCGACACCACGCCGCCCCACCAGCACCCCTGGTGGGGCGGCGTCCCGTCCCCCCGGCCCCGGGGGTGCGTCACTGCACACGGGACGACGCCCGGCACCATCACCTGCACACCGGCGACCGCCGGCGTGCACGCCTGACCCGGGCGCGACCACGCGCCGGCCAACCTCACAGGAAGGACCCCGGCATGCGCTACGGCCTCTCCAGGACCCTGATGTCCCTGGCGGTCGCCGCCGCCACGATCGCGTCGACCACGTGGGTCGCCACCACGACCCTGTTCCACCCCGACCGGCCCGCCAGGATCGCCGAAGCGGTCCTGGCCACCCCCGAGGGCCAGCAGGTCATCGCCCGCACGGTCACCGACCAGGTGCTCACCCGTGCGCAGTCGGCCGGGCTGCCCACCCCGCCGGCCCAGGAGGTGGAGCAGGCCACCTCCCGCGCCCTGACCGACCCCCGTCTCAGCCAGGCGCTGCACAGCCTCACCCAGGCCCCGGCGGGCGCCGAGCGGACCGCCGCGGCCGAGTCGTTCCTGACCCAGGTCGCCGGCATCGACCCGCGCGTGGAGCAGGTGGTCCGCGGCGAGCTCACCCAGCTCGGCGGCGCCCAGGCGTTGACCGGTCAGGGTGAGAACCCGGCCGTCCTGGGGCCGTTGGCGGTCCTGGTCCCCGCAGAGGTCAACGACAGCCTGTCCACCTACCGGGACCTCACCCAGGGGCTACCGGGGACGGCTGCCTGGGTGGCCGCCGCAGCTGCCGGGGCCGCGCTCGTGCTCGGCCCCCGCCGCGACGTCCTCGCCCGCCGGGCCGGCCGGTGGGCCCTCATCGCCGGCGGCGCCGGGTTCGCGGCGTGGGTGCTGCTCCCCCACGTGATCCTGCCCCGGTGGGACTCGGTGTGGGCCCCGATCCTGACCGCCGGGCTCCAGGCCGCCGGCCTACCCCTGGCCGGGGTGTTCACCGCCCTGGTCGCCGGCGGCGCCGCCCTGTACACCGCCGGTGTCCTTGGCAGGCTCGGTCGCGGCGTCAGCAGGAAGGCCGACATCCCCGCCGCCATCCGCCAGGGGGGCACCCGGGCCGGCCGCGCACGTCGGTCGCCGGCCCCGCACCGCGCGGCTGCCCCGAGGCTCGAGGACCCGGCAGGAGACTGGTCCGCCCCCACCCGGGTGGCCCCGGCCGCTGACGGCACGGGATGAACGCAGGCACGAAGAAGCCCCGGCGACTGTGTGTCGCCGGGGCTTCCACTTTGCGCCACACGGCGCGGATCGCCCCACAGGGGGAGCTCATTCAGGAGGGGTTCCGTGCGACCTTGCAACCGAGGGTCACACGACCGGACGCGGCGGTACGGGGCCACCGGGACCATCCCCACCGTCCGGTGGGCGGGGAGTCCTTGCCTGCCTGCCACGCGGTTTCGGGTCTGGTGCCCGAGCGCCTCGAGGAAGACGGCGGTGTTCGGTTGAACGCACCCCACCGTTAGCGCAATCAGCCTGGGCGCAACCCCGTGACCGACACGCCCCCGCACACCCCCGTGCCCGGGGCCGGCACAGGGCGGACGTAGCCTGCGCCGAGTGCTTTCCACCCGCCCGCGCCCACGGTGTGAGGGCATGACCACGCAAACACTTCTCGTGGTGGACGGCAACAGCCTGGTCCACCGCTCCTTCCACGCCCTGTCCGGTTCCAACCTGCGCACCAGCTGCGGTACGCCCACCTGGGCGGTGAAGGGGTTCATCTCCCAGCTGCTCGGCGCGATCGAGCGGATCGGACCGGACGGGCTCGTGGTCGGCTTCGACGACCGCGCCCACTCGGTCCGCAAACAGACCTGGCCGCACTACAAGGCCTCCCGCAAGCCCAAGCCGCCCGAGCTCGGCGCCCAGATCGCGACCACCATCGAGCTGCTCACCGACGCCGGTGTCCACGTCGTGGTCCCGCCCGGGCTGGAGGCCGACGACGTGCTCGCCTCCGCCGCGGCCACCGCGACCGCGGCCGGATGGCACACGGTCATCGTCACCTCCGACCGGGACAGCTTCGCACTGATCAGCCCCACCACCTCGGTGCTGCGGGTCCTGAACGGCGGCATCGAAGCCTCCCCGGTCCTGACCCCGGACCGGTTGGAGCTGCTCAACGGGATCCGCCCCGAGCAGTACCGCGACTACGCGGCGATGCGGGGGGACACCTCGGACAACCTGGCCGGGATCCCCGGCATCGGGGAGAAGGGAGCGGCGAAGATCCTCACCGTCTACGGCAGCGCCGCGGCCGCTTTCGAGGCGGTCGAGGCCGACCCCGCCGGCGCCGCCAAGGCGATCGGGGCGGCGAACGCGCGCAAGCTGGCCGACCCGGCCAACCGGGAGGCTTTCGCCCAGACCAGCCAGATCATGACGATGCGCACCGACTTGGACCTGGGGCTGGACCTGACCAGCCCCGGCGCAGGGCTGCTGCCGTTGCACCCCGACCAGGTGCGCGCGGCGATGCAGTCACTGGAGCTGCACAGCGTCGCCGACGCGGCCACCCGGCTGCTCGGCACCCGCGGCGCGGTGCGGCAGGAGCCCGCCGTCGACCTCGAAGTGCCGGCCGACCTGGCCTACCTGAACAGCCTGCCCCCGTTGGAGGAGCCGCCGGTCGACGACGGGTACGGCTACCCCCCGCCCCCGGCGGTCCCGGCCGCCTCCCGGCCGCAACGCCAGCCGGCGTCGGCCCAGCCGGTCCCGGTGCTCACCACCAGCGGGGCGATGGCCGGATCGCCCGCGCCGCGCCCGACCACCTGGGACGACACCCTGTTCTGAAGGCCCCGGCAGGATGAGAAGCAGGACCCCCGCACCAGACGGTGCGGGGGTCCTGTTCGTCCGTGGCCAACGCCGGGGTCAGTCCTGCCCCGGACCGGGGAGCTCCTTGCGGTTGGCGGACCGCGCGGCGCGCAGCTCGGCCAACGGGTCCGGCCCGAGGGCCGCCCGGGCCGTCCGGGCCTGCTCGACGGCGGCGGTGTCCTGCTGCGCCTGCTTCAGCAGCTGCTCGGCGGCCGCGATCCGTTCCTGGCGGGCCGCCTTGAACGCCGTGATGTTGCTGACCGCACCCTTGACCTTCTGGATCAGATCCAGCGCCTGGTCCATCCGGGTCGGGTCGAGCTTGACCGACTCCCCCCACCCGGGGCCGCTGGCCAGCAGGTACAGCTCGCGCAGGTCGACCTTCTCGACCTTGTTCTTCTTGGCGACCGCGCCGGCGACCGCACCCTGACCGCCCAACAGCACCGTCCCGGCCGCCATCCGGGTCAGGGTGGAGCGGGAGGTCGCCAGCGCGGTCTTCTCCCCGTCCCTGTACAGCTCGACGGTGACGTCCTCGGTCAGCTCATAGACGTTCTTGCCGAACCGGATCTCCAGCGGGGTGACCACCACCTTGGTGGTCGCGTCCAGCCTGGCCAGCGGCTCCACCTTCACGGCGGCCTCCACCTGCTTCTGGGCTGCACGCACGCCCCGGTCGTAGGCGGCCTGGGCGGCCTTGACCACCTTGTCGGCCTGCACGATCTCCTCGTGCCGGGACCGCTGCGCCGGTGTCAGCTGCTCCAGGTCCGCCTTGTAACGGCGCCGCTGGAGAACCACCGCGACCACGACCGCGACGACCACCAGGACCCCCACGACGGTCCACACCACACTTGCGTCCACGACTTTCCTTCCCCGAGGGCCCCACCTGACCGGGGCCAGTATGACCGATCCGGTCCCGCCCGATCCCCCACCAGTGGGGCGACGCCTGTTGCCGGCGACGCGGCGCACGGCACCGTCCCTGCTCACACCCGGTTAACCCGTGCAGGAGGTGGTGGGTGGTGGACCAGGCCGTGGCCCCGGCCAGCGGGTGGTGGCAGGTGCGCGCCGCCGACGAGCCGGCCCTGGACGAGGCGCACCTGTCCTCGGTGCTGCAGGCGATGCTCGGCTGCGACCCCCAGACCTCCGCCCGGTACGTTGCCGCCCTTCGAGCCGGCGGGCAGGTGGTGGTCCGGGAAGGTCACGCCGAGGCTTGCAAGCAGGTCGCGGCCCGGCTGGCCGCCTGGGGGATCCCGGTGACGCTGACCCCGGTGGAGGCCTCATGAACCCGCTGCTGGTCCTGCACCTGCCCCCCGACCTGCTGGCGCTGCTCGCCGAGCAGCTCGACGCCGAGAACGGGACGGCCCCGGTGACCACCCCCACCGTGACCGTCCCGGACGGCGCGGACCCGCTGCAGACCCTGGAGGCCGAGCTCGCCCGAACCGACCTGGCTGCGGTGCTGGCCGGGTTCAAGGTCGCCCAACGTGCCCTGGTCGCGCAGGTCGCCGCCCACGACGTCGACACCCCGCTCGCGCTGACCCCCACCCAGCTGGGGCACCTGCACGCGTGGGTGAACGACCGGTACCTGACCGCCCGCAGGGCCGAGGTCGCCGAAGGGGGCCCGTTCACCCCGCAGAGCCTGACCACCGCCCAGCTGGCCTCCATCGCCGACGTGCTCTCCCGGATCCGCGTCCACTCCCGCACCTGGCCTGCGGCGCCGCCACGCACCCCGCACCCCTGAAGACCCCGGCCTCCCCGCAGCGCCCGGCCCAGTACAGGTGCGGGCGGTTGCCGAGCGCCGGCGCGCCGGCACGGTCTGCCCCGCCACACGCGGGAACCAGCACCCGCACACCAACACACCGAAGGAGGCCCCATGGCGCCACTGGACATGCCGGGCCAGCCAGGCCAGCAGCAGGACACCGACACCCTGACCCTCGAGCAGGTCAGCCCGGACACCCCCTGGCAGACCCTCCTGCACAACGACCCGGTCAACCTCACCGACTGGGTCACGACCGCGCTGATGCAGGTCCTCAAGGTCGACCAGGCCAGCGCGGAGAACCTGATGCTGCGCGCCCACACCGAAGGGTCGGCCGCCGTGTTCGACGGGACGATGGCCGAGTGCCAGAAGATCGCCGAGCAGCTCATGACCTACCAGCTGTGGGCGACCATCTCCAAGGCGGGGTCGTGATGCCGGACCAGTTCCGGGTCGGGATCAACCTGACCGAGACGCTGCGGCAGGTCCTCGCCCAGCAGTACCACGCGCAGGACGACGACACCGACCCCGCCGGGCCGACCAGACTGGTCGACCCCGGGGACGACCCGGATATCTTCGCCTCCCTGGAAGCGGAGATGACCACCGACGCGATCCTGGCGACCCTGGCCGAGCGCCGGCAGGCCGAACGGGACACCGTGCGGCACCTGATCCGGCAGGACCCCGGCCCGGTCGCCCTCACCGTCGAGGAGCTCGGGTTGCTCACCTCCTGGGTGAACGGCCGGTACGTCGACAGCCGCACCGCCGAGCTCCAGGCCGCCGGCGCCGACACCGGCCGCGGTCAGGGGCAGAACGCCCTGTTCCTCGCCGACGAAGGCGACGGCCAGCCCGACCCCGCGCAGGTCCCGCTCGGGCCCGCCACCCAGCTGCTGGCCGCCCTGGCCGCCCAGATGCAGCAGGCCCACTACGCGATCACCAGCCAGCAGGACTGACCAGCACCCAGGTGCGCCCTCCCCCACATCCGGCGGGGAGGGCGCACCGCCCTGTCCTGTCCCGGCGTGAATGCACCACCGGGCTGCGGGCGCACCCTGGACGGGCATGAGCACCACCACGGCGACCCGGCCCCTGCCGGTCAACACGGTCATCCCGGTCAGCGGCGTGTCCTTCCGACAGGACGCGGTCAAGACCGTCGTGGAGAACGACCGCCTGTGGATCCGCCACGACACCCTCAACGAGCACGACCCGTACGCCTGCCAGGTGACCCGCCTGGACGGGACCCCGCTGGGTTTCGTCCCCCGCCACCTGGCCGCGCGGCTGTCCGGACCCCACCCCGGCGGGGTGTGGAAGGCCCTGGTGGAGGAGGTGCTGCGTGGTGACACCTGGGGGCTGCGGGTGCGGGTCGGACCGCTGGACCACATCCAGGCCCCCGCCGTGCCCGGCGCCGACGCGCCGGGGCTGCGGCACGCCGGCGACGGGGTCGTCGAGGACCTCACCGCTGTGGTCGCCGCCGACGTCCCCGACCCCAGGCAGCAGCCTGATGCGGCGCCCGAACCGGTCACCGTGTACACCAAGACCGGGCGGGCACTGGGGGTCCTGAAGGAGACCACCGGGACCTCCGTGCTCGTGACCACCGGCGACGGCAGGGAGGTCCGCTACCCGTCCGCAGTGATCACCACCACGCCCCCGCCGCACGCCGTCGCCGGGTGAGGGCCAGCGTGTCAGCCTGGGCGGCCCGGGTGCCGGATCGGAAGCCACCCGGCCGCCGCTGACACCCACCCGCGAGCGGCCCGGGCCGCAGGGTGGGCATTGCTGCGCCAACCCCGCCGGCGCGCACAGTGCCCCGGCATGACGGTGTTCGTGTTCACGGGCGATGACGAGTGGGCCATCCGAGCCCGCCGGGCCGAGCTGCTCACCCAGCTGAACGTCCCCTCCGCGGGGGTGGAGAGGTTCGACCTCACCGTGGACGGCGGCACCGCCCTGGTGACCGCCTGCTCCACCTTCTCCCTGTTCGGCGGGGTGCGGCTGCTTGACGCCGACCCCGCCCACGAGCTGTCCCCCGAAGCCGCCGGGGTCCTGGGCACCGCCCTGCCGGCGGACGTGCACGTCCTGCTCCGCGGACCCGCCGCCGTGCCGGCCGGGATCCGGCGCCGCCTGGGCGGCGACGTCGTCGTCGAGACGTTCAAGACCCCCACGGGCCGGGCGGCGACCCAGCGGATCCACCAGATGGCCCGGGCCGCAGGCCTGACCCTGTCCGCACCGGTCATGGCGCGACTGGCCGAGCTCGGCGGGCACGACCTGCCCCGGGTCGCCTCGATCATCGGGCAGCTGTCCCTCATCGGACTGCCCAGCCCCAGCCTGACCCAGGTGGAGCGCCTCCTGGGCACCTCCCACGCCCCCGGGGCCTCGTGGGCGCTCACCGACGCGCTCGAGGCCGGGGATGTCGCCACCGCGTTGGAGCTGGGCGCCGGGATGGACCCCGTCGGGGTCGTCGGCTACCTGGCCTCCCACACCGGCAAGGTCGGACGGATCCTGGATGACCAGCTCACCGACCCCGACGCGATCGCCGGGGCGTTCGGGCTGTCCAACCGGTTCCCCGCGACCAAGCTCGCCGCGCTGTCCCAGCGGCTCGGCAAGACCGGGGTGGCGCGCTCCTGGGACCTGATCGGCGCCGCGGACCGGGCCGTCAAGGTCGCCCCCGACCCGCACCCGGCCCTGGACCTGCTCCTGGTCCAGCTGGCCGACCTGTGGTCCGGGGGCACCTCCCCGCTCTCGCGCCGCTGACCTGTCGCCGGCGGCGCCACCGCCCAGCGGGCTAGTCGAGGGTCAGGGGCTTGCCGGTACCGGTCAGCCACGGCTGCAGCGCAGACTTCAGCTCCACCGCATCACCGGGCCCGCACCACTGGCCGATCGTCGCCGCGAACGTCTCGGCCTGCCGGGCGAGGTCGTCGCCCAGTCTCGAGCGGACCGGGTGCTCCACGGCCAGCTCGTACAGGTCCTGGGCCACGTCCACGCAGAAGCTGGCCTGGTCCTTCCCGCGGGGCACCGGCAGCGCCTGCGCGGGCGGCACAGGGTCGGAAGCATCCGAGACCCCCGGGGCGGGGGCGAGCGGGTCCACCTGCACCGGGGTGCGCAACGCCCACACGACCACGGCGGCGGCGACCACAGCCCCCAGGACCGCGCCGACCACAGACCAGAACACCACCGGGTGGCCGTACCGCCACCCGGCCACGGTCGCCGACACACCACGCCACGCCCGGCCCAGGGCACCACCGGTCCTCATGGCCGTACACGGTCCCGCCCAGCCCCGCACGCGCACGACACGGCGCCACCGGTCCCTGGGCTGGTTGCGAACGGACAGCCGCCGCGAACGGTCGCGGCGCGTGACGGACCTAAACGCAGCAGATGCTCCTCGGAGCCGTAGACCCCGAACGCAGGCCGGGGCCAACCCTCCCCAGATCGCTCTCGACGTCTCCCGTGTCGCCGCCACGTGCGCGTGGGTGGCGGACCTGCTCGACTGCTGCGCCGTGCTCGACGGCCCCCGGGTCGTCACCGACACCCTTCCCGCCCTCGCCACCCGGCTGACCGCCGACCTGCGCGAGGTCCTCATCGACCACCTCACCGCGACCACCCTGGCCCACGCCCGCACCCACACCGACGGCACCTGGGACTGGCTGACCGAGGAGCACGTGCGCACCGGCCTGGCCGGGGTGTACGACGCCACCACCTCCGCAGGCACGATCGATGACACGATCGCCGAGGTCGTCTCCGCCGGCCTGGACGGGGAACTGATCACCTGGGAGGTCATCACCCGGGAGTCCACCAAGCACGAGGGCCTGATCCACAAGGAGTGCAACAAGCTGGCCCGCACCCTGCCCGACCAGACCCCTGAGGACCTCAAGGGGTACGGGTGGGCCGGCCTGCGGGTCGCGTTGCGCAACTTCGACCCGTCCCTGGGGTACGCGTTCTCCACCTACGCCTGCCCCCGGATCAACGGGACCATCCGGGACGGGGTTCGCGCCGAGTCGCCCATCCCAAAGCGTCTGACCACGTTCGTGCGCAAGGTCTCCAACGCCGAGGAGCAGCTCACCCACCAGCTGGGCCGCTCCCCCTCCTGGGCCGAGATCGCCGAGTTCATCGACGAGAAGAAGGAGACGATGGAACGGCTGCTGCCGCGGCTGACCGCGGCAGCCTCCCTGGAGGAGCTGTCCAACCCCTGGGGTGAGAAGACCCAGGAGCCGCCGTGCCTGATCGACCCCTCCGACCCGGAGGAAGAGGCGCTGACCAACCTGCGCAACCAGGCGTTGCGGGACGCGGTGGCCGCCCTGCCGGAGGAGGAGCGTCTGGCGGTCGACCTGCTCATGCTGCAGGAGATGCCGGTCAACGAAGCCGCCCGCCAGCTCGGCCTGGAACCACGCCAGCTGCGGGCCCGCAAGAACCGTGGGCTGCGCGCCCTGGCCCCGGTGATGGCCGCGTGGTTGGACGAGCACGCCGACGCGACCGTCTGACCCCTCCCCTCGGGCGTGGGGAACCCACCCCCCGGTTGGCGCACCGGCCCACTGCCGCCGCCCCGTGCGCCGGCACCGTGCCGGGTGACCACCCGAAGAGGCCCCTGGACGGAGACCCCTGTGACGACGCGCATGCCTGACCGTTGGCGAGCCCACCTGTCCCTGCTGGCCCGGCTCGTCCTGGGCGGCGCGCTGCTGCTGGCCGGGGCGTTGAAGGTCACCGACCCGGCCCAGTCGGCCCTGGCGGTCCGGGCCTACCAGCTGCTCCCGTACGAGCTGGCCGGGTACGTCGGGTACGTCCTGCCGTCGGTGGAGGTGCTGCTGGGCGCGGCGATCCTGGCCGGGTTCCTGACCCGGTGGACCTCCCTGGCCGGGGGGCTGCTCATGGCCGTCTACATCGCCGGGCTGCTGTCGGCGTGGGCCAGGGGGACGTGCGCGAAACCCTCCGCGAAAGGCTCCACGAAACCTCAGCAGCGGGTTGGCGCTCGGGGGGAGCCTAACGCAGTCGAGCGCTGGGTTGTGGCGGCCTCTGGGGCCTATGCGTCCATCCGCCACCCAGCGTGTGGCGAGCAACCCTGGTCTCGCCGCTGACGGCCACCGACCTTCGCGGTCACATGGCGGCGTGACAGGCATCACGGATGGGCGTGCCCCGGCCGTTGTCTGGTCACGGTGAGGCAGGATGCCCTCATGGGGCAGACGATCTACGACGTACTCGACGAACTGCGCTTCTCGGCGACGAGCGAGGCTGACAAGGGTTCGAGGTTCGAGCGGCTGGTCGCGGCTTACCTCCAGTCTGACCCCACGTACGCCGACCAGTTCTCGAACGTGTGGCTGTGGAAGGACTGGCCCGGGCGGTCTGGTCGGCCGGACACAGGGATCGACATCGTCGCTGAGGACCGTCTGACCGGTGGACTGACGGCCATCCAGTGCAAGTTCTACTCCCCGGGTAGCACTGTGAGCCGGGAGTCGATCGACTCCTTCCTCACCGCCTCGGGAAAGGAGGGGTTTACCCGGCGGATCATCGTCTCGACGACGGACCGGTGGAACCGGAACGCCGAGGAGGCTCTGCGCGGGCAGCAGGTGCCGGTGACACGAATAGGACTGGCCGATCTGGAGGCGTCACCTGTCGACTGGTCCAGGTTCTCCCTGGAGACGCCCGAGGTCATACAGCTCGCAGAGCGGAAGCGTCCGCGCCGGCATCAGATCACGGCCATCCAGGACGTCATCGAAGGGTTCTCCGCACACGACCGGGGCAAGTTGATTATGGCCTGTGGCACCGGCAAGACCTTCACCGCCTTGCGTCTTTCGGAACAGATCGTGGGAGCCGGGGGCGCAGTGCTCTTCCTTGTCCCCTCGATCTCGCTGCTGTCGCAATCGCTGCGAGAGTGGACGACCGAGGCTGAGATCGGATTGACGCCGCTTGCGGTCTGCTCAGACCCCAAGGTAAGCCGCACCGCCACCGAGGACATCTCGGCCGTGGATTTGGCTCTCCCTGCTACCACCAACCCCTCTTTGCTCCGGGACCGACTCCGGGCGGCTGCCGCACAGCGGGAGCGGATGACGGTGGTGTTCGCCACCTACCAGTCGATCGACGTCGTAGCGCAGGCCCAGAGACTCGGCGGGGTCGATGAGTTCGATCTCATCATCTGTGACGAGGCACACCGAACCACAGGCGCCACCCTGGCGGGTGAGGATGAGTCGGCGTTTGTCCGAGTTCACGATGCCACGTACCTGCTGGGGGCGAGGCGGCTCTATATGACCGCGACCCCGCGCATCTACGACGACACCACCAAGGCGAAGGCAGGCGAAGCTAACGCCGTTTTGGCATCCATGGACGACGAGGAAATCTACGGCCCGGAGTTTCACCGACTAGGGTTCGGTGAAGCCGTCTCGCAGGGCCTACTTACTGACTACAAGGTCTTAGTGCTCGCGGTGGACGAGCAGGCCGTAGCCGGCACATTCCAGGAACAACTGGCCGATTCCAACCACGAGCTCAATCTCGATGACGCCGCGCGCATCGTCGGCTGCTGGAACGGACTGGCCAAACGTGGCTACACCGAGCACACCTTTGAGGGCGACCCCGCTCCGATGCGCCGAGCCGTTGCCTTCTGCCGGTCCATCAAGGACTCCAAGCACATCGCCTCGCTCTTCAGCGACGTCGTCAACCAGTACATCGACGCTCATGGGCTCGAAGACGACCCGGAGACCGATCCCGTTCTGCGCTGCGAGATTCAGCATGTCGACGGCACCCACAACGCCCTTGAGCGGAACGCCAAACTCGACTGGCTTAAAGAGGACGCCGGCCCAAATACTGCCCGGATCCTGACCAACGCGCGGTGCCTATCGGAAGGGGTCGACGTGCCCGCCCTCGATGCCGTGATGTTCCTCAACCCGCGCAAGTCCGTCGTCGATGTCGTCCAGTCCGTCGGCCGGGTCATGCGCAAGGCCCCGGGTAAGAAGTACGGCTACATCATCCTCCCAATCGGCCTACCCAGTGGCATGACCCCCGAAGAGGCCCTCGCGGATAACACTCGTTACGCCGTTGTGTGGGAAGTCCTGCAAGCACTCCGAGCCCACGACGAGCGCTTTGACGCGATGGTCAACAAGATCGAACTCAACAAGAACCGAGATTCGAAGATCAACATCATCGGGGTCGGAGGCGAGGGTTCTGACGACCTCGACGCCCAGAACGAACAGGGCACGCTACCACTGGCTTGGCCGGCGCTTGAGGACTGGCGCAACGCCATTTACGCACGCATCGTCAAGAGGGTTGGCAATCGTCGCTACTGGGAGACCTGGGCCAAGGACATCGCCGCGATCGCTGAACGGCACATCACTAGAATCAACGCCCTTCTGGATAGCCCCACGTCAGGCGTGGCGGAGGAGTTCGACGCGTTCCTGGATGGCCTCAGAGGAAACCTCAATGACGGTATCACTCGGTCCGACGCCATCGAGATGTTGGCTCAACACCTGATTACCCGCCCGGTCTTCGACGCCCTTTTCGAGGGTTACAGTTTTGCGGAACATAACCCCGTTGCCCAAACGATGCAGAGAATGCTCGACACTCTTGACGAGTTTGCTTTAGAGGAGGAGCAATCCTCGCTAGAAAAGTTCTACGAGTCGGTGCGGCTTCGTGCAAAGGGTATAGACAATCCGGAGGCGCGTCAACGCATCCTTATCGAGTTGTATGACACCTTCTTTTCGACAGCCTTTCCGAAGACCGTCGACCGTCTCGGTATCGTCTACACCCCAGTCGAGATCGTGGACTTTATACTTCGTTCCGCTGAGTGGGCACTCCGCAAAGAGTTTGACTGCTCGCTCAGTGATGAGGGTGTGCATATTCTAGACGGCTTTGCTGGAACCGGGACGTTCCTGGTCCGACTCCTTCAATCCGGTCTTATCTCGCCGCACGACCTAGCGCGCAAGTACGCGAACGAACTGCACGCCAACGAGATACTGCTTTTGGCCTATTACGTAGCGGCCGTCAATATCGAAACAGCATATCATGATGCCATGCGGGACGAGCACGATAGGGACGAGTACGTGCCTTTCCCGGGTTTGGTCCTTGCGGATACATTTCAGATGCACGAGCAGGGCGACGAGGACGATCTTCACATATTCCCTGCCAACAACGAACGCATTGCGCGGCAGCGGCAGCTTGATATCCGGGTCATAGTCGGGAATCCCCCGTGGTCATCAGGACAGGACCGGGCCAACGATGAGGCCCAGAATCAGAGGTATCCCCATCTCGATGACACGATCCGCGACACCTACGTCGCTCGCTCCGCGAATGTAAACAAAGTTGGTCTTTACGACTCGTACATACGAGCTCTGAGATGGGCGACGGATAGGCTCAAAGACCAGGGCGTTATAGCATTCGTCACGAACGGCGGCTTTATCGACTCTAATAGCGCTGACGGCCTTCGACGCTCTTTACCGCAGGACTTCAGTAGTCTTTACATCATCAACCTGCGCGGTAATCAGCGCACTGCGGGAGAAGAGTCAAGGCGAGAGGGTGGCAAGGTCTTCGGCGCTGGTAGCCGCGCTGGTGTCGCTATACTCGTCCTGGTAAAGAACCCCAGTGGTCGGAGGGCGCAATGCGTCCATTATTACGATATCGGATCGTACTTGACTCGCGAGGAGAAGTTGAGCGCGCTCAAGGATGCTCAACACGCGGGGAACCTCGAGTGGAGCCGCATCACGCCTAACGCCTTTGGGGACTGGATCAATCAGCGGAGGGACGACTTTGCCGAGTTTTTGGCGCTGACTTCCAAGAATGATAGGTCAGTCTTCCACCTGGCTTCGCACGGGCTTGCGACCAACCGCGACGCGTGGGCGATCAACTTCTCCCGCGAGGCGGTGCTGGCGAACATCAAGCGGATGTGGATGACCTACGAAAGGGAGCGTAGGCGCTACCACGAATCCGTTAAGACGGACGCTGCGCCAACCGTCACCAACGATCCTCGTGAGATCGCCTGGGGTAGCCTCATGCGGTCAGACTTCAAGAAGAACCGACCTCTGTCCTTCGATCCAGCATGTGCCCGCGTAGGGCTCTACAAACCATTCACCAAAGAATGGTTGTACTTCCATAGAGACTTTAATCACTCTGGATACAAGCTTCTGGACATATTCCCTCGCCCAGAAAGCGACAACCTTTGCATAATCGTCACCAGCGCCGGTTCGCATGATCCGTTCAGCGTCATCATGTCTGACGTGCTTCCAAACAAGCATGCGCTGGACACATGTATGGTGTTTCCGCGGTGGAAGTACGAGAAGCTCGACGGAACGCTTTTCGACCAACGCGATGAGGGGGGTGAGCGGTATAGGCGGGTAGACAATGTGTCTGATGAGGTGCTGGCGCTCTTCAGAAATGCGTATGGGGCAGGCATAGAGAAGGACGATGTCTTCTACTACATCTACGGTTTGCTGCACTCGAATGAGTTCAGAGGGCGCTACGCTGCGGACCTGAAGAAGATGCTGCCGCGTGTTCCTTTGGTCAAAGACTTTGACGCATTCGTCAAGGCTGGGAGGGAGCTCGCGGTCCTGCACATAAACTACGAGAGCGCTGAGATCTATCCGCTTGGAGGACTGTACGACGCGCCGCAGGACCTCGACGAGGACGCCGCGTACGAGTACTACGGAGTGGAGAAAATGAGGTTCGGTAAACCAACGCCCACACAGAGGGCGGCGGGAGAGCGGCATGACCGATCCACCATCTTGTACAACAGCCGCATCACCCTCCGGGGCATTCCCTTGGATGCTCACCGCTACACGCTCGGATCTAGATCGGCAGTGGAGTGGGTCATCGATCGGTATCAGGTCCGGACCGACAAGGCGTCCGGAATCCGGAACGATCCGAACGCTTGGTCAAGGGAAGTCGGCAATCCGCGGTACATCGTCGACCTGGTTGCGCGGCTCGTGACGGTCAGCCTGGAAACGCTGCGAATAGTCGATAGATTGCCTCCATTGAAGCTGCTCGACGAGTAGGTGGGCTAACCCAACACTCGGACGCCACCCCGGGAGGCGCCACGAGGTCCCGCCCTGGGCGATTGAGTCGCAGCAGAGTGCACTCGAGTGCGAGGGCGTGCCGCAGGTGATGGGGCAATGGTCTATTGCTATCTCTTGCGTATAGGGATAGTGGTATTCCGTGTGAGCCTTACCTCGGGACGGCGGATCCAGTGGCAGGGGCCGGAGACCTGTTCACCTCCTTCCATTTCCGACCCCGTCCGTGGCCCGGGCGGATCCTTGCAGGATGGTCTGTCGAAGAGGTCTCCTTTCACCTCCTTCCTGTGGGCTTTGGGGCGACCCGCGCCGGGTGCTTTCTCTGTTCTGTTCTCAAGTCTCAGGTGGACACCCTCGCAACGTCTCGGTGGAGAAGACGACGCCGATGCCACGAACACTGGTCCGCCACAGTGAGGGGACGCGCAATCACCGCATATTGCACAAACTGCTGCCCCAAGGCGTCGGAGGTTCGGTGGGTAAGGTCTGGGGTCGTGGGGTATCGCAGGCAGCCGTTGCTGGTCGACGCTCGACCGGATCTGGTGGAGCAGTGGGACGGGAGGTTGAACGGCCGCGCACCTGAGTTGATCCGGTTGGGTTCGTCGAAGAAGGTGTGGTGGGTCTGCGAGAAGAACCACCACTGGCAGGCGACGGTGTCCAACCGGGTCTACCGCGGCTCGGGTTGCCCGGTATGTGCCCAGAACGCCAGACGCGCCCCGGCACCGGGCAGGTCAGTGGCCGAAGCAGCGCCTGAGCTGGCGGCCCAGTGGCACCCCTGGCGCAACAGCGATCTGCGACCTGAGCAGGTGTCGATCAACTCCCGGCTGGTGGTGTGGTGGCGTTGCGAGGAAGGCCACGAGTGGCGATCGCGTGTGAGCGGGCGAGCACGCCGGCGGGGCCGGTGCCCGACGTGCGCGCAGGCAGCGCGCCGTGGTCAGCCCCGAGGTGCCGCCGAGGTCGAGGATGGGTGACCGTGCCCGGCACGGTCATGGCGGGGTCGAGCTGGTTGGCTGGGCTACGGAGCCCTCGCGCCATGGGCGGACGGCACCCGGCCGTGGTCGGCCGGGTGCCCGTCGTTCCGTCTGTTAGCCCGCAGGCTCGCGGTGGGTCCACCGTTCCTGGCTGCGGGGGAGGAGGGTGATGACCACGCGGGCCTTCACATCGACGACGCAGGACAGGGCGCCCCGTTGGTACATGCGCCGGTTCGGACCGTAGCTGGGGTGGCAGGGGTAGGACTGCTCGGGTGTTGAGATGCACTCGTGGACTTGCGTCTCGTGGACGCCGAACTCACGGGCTCGCAGGTGGGCGTGGTGGGTGAGCCTGACCCTGGTCCGGGCCCGGATCCGCTCCAGGGCCCTGGCCTGTCGCAGAGCGCGCCTGTCTGTGATCTGGTCAGCCATTGTCGATCAGCTCCTTGACCGCGGACTTCGACCAGGCAAGACCGGAACCGTGGCGTCCCGGCCCATGACGGCGGGTCGGGTACCCACCTTCGTTCAGGCGCCGGGCGATCTCGGCGAGGCTGAGTCCTTCTGCCTGGAGCACCTGGGCGAGCCCGCGGGCGACCTGCAGGCTGAGGTTGGTGTCAGGGACCAGAGTCCGGTCGTGCTGGCGCAGCAGGTTCCTGAGCCGGACGGACTGCCTGGCCAGGCGTCGGATGTGCAACCGGTCGGGGTCTGCGGACAGGTCGTCGACCCGGTTGCCGGCGACCAGCAGGTGTGTCTCGAGTGCTTCGAGGTGGGCGGCGAGCGCCTCCTGCTCGGCCAGCGTCGAGCCGAGCTCGGACCAGTCGGTGGCGTACACGGCCTCCACCCAGCCCAGCCGGGCCATGGACAGGAGGGTGACGAGCCTGGAGGTGTGGTCTTCCCGTGGCGTGAGCGACCGCAGCGGCAGCACATCGGTCAGGGGGACTCCGCCCCGGGCGGCATCGCCGCGCGCCTGCTCGACCAGGCCCGCGTCAGCCGGTCCGGCGGTCACGACCAGGTGGAGCTCCGACTCGTACCGGGATGGGGTGGACGGTTCAGCGCTTTCCCGGGCGGCCAGACGGCTCACGGCTGGGGCGTGAGAGGCCTTCGGCGGGGGGAGTAGAACCCCGAGGTGTTCAGCAGGTCCGCGATCTCCTCGTTGCTGAGGTACAGGTCGGTGCGCAGCTTGTAGGCAAGCCGCGCGGTCTCCTCCTCATCGAGGTAGTTGCCCATGTCCGCGGGCCCGGTCTCGTCGTGCTGGTCCTGCCGCGGGTCGAACCGGTCGGCCAGGAGCAGACACTGTTCGGCCACCTGCTGGGCCACCGGGTCCGGCTCGAGACCAGATGCGTCCTTGCCCCACACCACCTGCGCCCCTGCGGCCCAGGCCTCCGCGAGGATGAGGGCCGCGGTTTGGCGGCTGCGCTGATCGCTGCTGCCGAGGACTTCAGGTCCGGGCACCAGCCACAGGACGTCGGCAAGGTCGGCGCGGAGCAGGAACAGAGCCTGCGTCAGGGCGGGACGTTCATGTGCGGGCTGGTCCAGGCGGTGGCGGCCCTCGCGCCTCCACAGGACCAGCTCGCCCTTGTCGTGCTGTTTGATCCAGGTGCTGATCGACACGTTGTCGTTGCGCTGGTCCGCCTCGGAGTGGTGAGCCTGACCGTAGGCGATGACTCGGCTCATGGTTGCTGCCTCCTTCGGTGTGCGCCCCGGGGTGGGGCGGTGCGGAGGTGACGTTGCCCGTTCTAGGACGCCGTTCAAGCTTGCGCCGTTTGGTGCTGGAACCGAATCTGGCGAAGAAATCGCCAGATTCAAAATGTTCCGTGCGTGCCGAACTGAGGCGGTTCCACACTTTGATTCCCCGATATGTTTTCGTCCTCGTTCGTTCCGTCGGCCGGTGCCACCCGGCGCCTGGCGTGTGAGGACGTGTCGATGGGCGCCGTCAGGCTGCCCGGGTCAGGGCGGCCTCGATCCGCTGGGTGAGCACCGAGCCACGTACGCCCATCACGGCCATGCCCGCGGCCATGGGGTCGGTGGCGTGGGCGGATGCGTGGACCGCGGCCCACTCGGCGATCGCCAGTGGTGTCAGTCCGGGCTGCCAGTCCAGGTCGGCCACCTCGAGGGTCTCGCTGATGAGGGCGTGGAAGCTGTTCTTGGCCGAGGGGTGGTCTAAGGGCTTGTTGCCCTCGTAGGTGATGGACCATTCCTCCTGGGGCGGGCGCCCGTACTGGGCTCGCTCGGTCTGCCAGGAGCTGAGCGCGTGGCCGGCCCAGGGGTCCAGGGACCGGGTGCGGCGGGCGATGTGCCACCCGCTGCCGGGGTCGTGAAGGTGCCGCCCGGGCAGGGTGACTTGGAGCGCTCCGGTGTCGGGGTGACGGGTGAGGTCGGCCCAGCGCACCCCGGGCCCTTCGGCGGTCGCGGCGCCGGTGGTGGCGATGGCCAGGGCGGCCGCGCGCAGCCAGAGGTTGTCGGCACCGGTGTCGAGGGTGGCGCTGACCCGGGCGAGCAGGATCTCGTCGTTGAACGCGACCCGGTTGCGCTTCCTGCGGGCCTTTCGGAGCTGGGTCTTGGAGGGATTGTTGGGGAGCACCACCGGCGGCGGGGCGGTCGGGTCGGGCAGGTCCTCAGGTGGGCGCACCCCGTGTAGCGGGGAGACCCACACCCAGAACCCGGTGGCCCGCATCGTGTTGTAGAAGGCCATCAGGGTGTTCTTGTACAGGTGCCACTGCGGCAGTGACGCAGCATGCTCCAGGAAGGCGAGCGCCGCGTCCGCGCTGTCTTCAAGGTCGCTGACCCCGCGACGATTCAGGAAGTGAAGGAACCTGGTCGCAACTGCTTCCATCGCGGCCAGGGTTGCTTGGTCGGGCGCGGCTAGGCCCCAGGACTGGCGGATGACCTGCCCTTCGATCTCGAAGGCGGACGGGGGTGGGACCGGGGTGGGGGCGAGGTCGTTGCGGTCGGTGAGCAGTTGGGCCGCGTTGGCGAGGGTGAGGAACATGACGGTTGCCCTATGTGTCGTTTGACGCTGACACGGGCGAACCGTCCGGTGTCCGGGCTGGTCCGCAATCGCCACATCCGAGGGCTCGGCAACCCGGGACTGATGATTGAGGAATGGGTGAAGCCCGGGACAGCCATGGGTGGCTGTCCCGGGCTTCGAGGCCCAGGGGTCAGGCTGCTTCGTCTTCGCGGACTCCCGGGTCGGGGTCAGCGGTAGGGGCCTGTTGGGCGTGGGGGTAGCGGTAGACGTAGTGCGCCCAGGCCTCGGTGTTGATCAGGACCCCGGCCATGAGCAGGTCGACAAGCTGGGCCCCGTGACCCCAGGCGGCCGCGCGGTCCTTGTGCTCGTACCGTCGCTCAAGCCAGGAGAAGGCCGCCTCCACCTGGTTGCGGGCGCCGAACGGGCCCTTGGCCAGCGCGTCGATCGCGTCGGGGTAGGCCCGGTGGGTGGCGAAGTTGGATGACCAGGACACCTGGCCTTTGCTGTTGACCTGGGCCGGGTCGGTGATGTCGACCGTGTACTTGTGGGGTCCGTGTTCGCAGGGGATCTGGTAGATCAGCTTGATCTGCCAAGTGCCATCGGACATCAGGGTCTTCTTGACCTCGACCGGGGGGATGGGCGGCCCGACCTTCTTGGGCTTCGCCGAGCCGGCTCCCTGCGCCCGGTCGGCCAGGTAGATGGCGCCGTCGTCGCTGACCAGGTAGTGCAGGCAGAACCCGCCGTCGGCGCGCTTGACGATCTGCCGTGGCAGGGCCGTGAAGTAGGTCCCGACCGTAGTGCCCCGGTGATGACCCCGGCGTCGCTGGGTGGAGCCGGCCAGGCCAGGCTGGGCGGCCAGCTCGCGACGCTCCTCCCGGGAAAGGTTGGACCGGATGGCGTTGTGGTTGGCCAGCAGCACCGCGTGCTCCTGGGCGAGTTGCACTCCGTGCTTGGGGTACATCTGACCGTCATAGGCCAGCGTCAGGAAGTACCCCTGCCCCGCCCGGGACAAGGTCCGCTGCAGCATCGGGAACACCGCGTCGGACTCGGCCACGCCAGGTTCGGCGATGTCCAGATCCAGCAGGACCGTGGTGTACGTGTCCACGCCCTTGGCGGACAGGGTCAGGTAGTACCACCCGTTCTGAGGCCCGTGCTCCTTGACCGAGTACGTGTACCCGCGGCGATGCACCCGGGGCTTGCTGCGAGGACTGTGCCCCGTTGCGCGGCTGCCCACGACGGCAAGCTGCCCCGTGACAGGGTCGACCTCGCCGCTGGTGTGCACCTCTGAGGGCATCCGCATCACGGTGGCGTCGCCGGCAAGGATCTCGCCCAGGCTGGGCCGCAACGGGTCACCGGTCACTCGGCCCTCTGCTTGCCGGATCAGGGCAGCGAGGTCCAGGGACAGCTCGGACCACCGTTCGAAGACGCGCCGAAGCTCAAACGTGGGGACACGCTCGCTCCCCTCAGGCCCGTCTTGGAGAAGCTTGCTGTTACGCCACTTCTCGAAACCGTCGTAGCCGGGTGCCTTGCTCGACCCGTCCCTGGTCGTGGTGCGGCGGAGCTTGTGGCCCTGGGCGGCGAACTCGGCCTGGATCAGATCCCAGTGCGACTCCACCTCCTTGTCTGCCCACTCGTAGCTGCGCAGCTCGCGGGCTAGGGCCGCGTAGAAGAACCAGTACGCAGGCGGGGTGGCTGGGCGGCCTCCCTTGCTCTTGGTATCGGACGTGTTGGACTTGGACGTCAGGCTGGTGAACGTGTCCGCTAGGTGGTGGATGAGCGGGGAGCGGATCAGGATCCGCATCGTGACGGCGATGGCGGTCGCGCCGCCACGGTTCCGCTTCTTGCGGTAGGGCCCGGGCAGCTGCAGCTTGCCGATGGCGGGGAGCCCGTCCGGGTCCTGGTAGGCCCACGTGGCGTGGGCTCTGGCCAGCCGTTCGTCCTGCCCCGTGGCCGTGCTGGGGGTCGTGCTGGTGATCGCTGGCGTGATGCTGCCCTGGCCGGTGATCCCGAGAGCGGTGGTTCCCTGCTCGGTGGTCCTCCGGGTCTTCATGGTCGTCTCCTGTGGTGTGGTTCGTGGTTGGACACCGCCACGGTCCGGTCTCCTGGCCCTTGCGCAATCCCCGCAGAACCGTGCGGTCCGAGATCGGGTCTAGGTCCTGGCCGGCTGGTCCCCGGCGCGGCAAAGGGGCCGCTCGAGGCGAGCGGCCGCGTTGCCCGGGGGGGTTTCCAGATCTGCCGCGGGAGCGGAGGGATGTGTCGGCGCCGGTCTCGCTTTGGGGTGCGCCGTTCTGTGCCCGTCCTACGGCAGGATCTGTGGGTTTCAAAGGGGCCCGGCCTAGCAGGTGACCAGGTCCCGGACGATCGCGAACAGGCGTCGAGGGGGAGTCCAGGCCGTGGGCCGGTGCTCGTAGGCCTGCGCCGGAACGCCAACGCTCAGCAGGAACGTCGGCCCGCAGCCCGGGCAGACCCCGGTCTGAGCGTCGTGGCACCGCCAGGTCGACACCGGCGAGGAACTGCATGATGGCCTGGGCAGGGACATGTTCGGGACCCCCTTTGAGCTTGCTGGTCTCCGCGTTGCGGAGGCGAGAACCCCTCTGGCTCTCTACCCCTCAAGGCTCCGTCGCTGGCCCCGGTCTTGTCTGCCAACAAATCTTTGGACTTTGGACCCCGAAATGTTGATCGGCAGCATCAACAAATGTTGATGCTGCCGATCCCGGGATCGACGAATGTTGATCCTGCCGGTTCCACATGTCGATGCCGTGGCGCCGGTGGCCGCTGCCCGACCACGGTGTGCGGCCAGCACCGACGGGTGCCCGTGTCGGGTCACGCCCGGCGCGGTCGTGCGGCTGAGGATGACCAGGCCTGGGCTGGGGAGGTCTGGTCAGTGGAGCCCGGCGTTGTTGGCGTAGTGGCGCCACAGCGCGGCGACTCCGTGCTCGGCCTGGTCCGACTTGACGATCGTCACCTCACCGGTGCTGTCCGTTCCGAGCACCGCAAACGTCTGCTCACACCTCAGTTCCAGGGTTACTCCGAAGTCGTGGTGGAAGGAGCGCATCGCGTCGGTGAGGAAGGTGCGCTCGGTGACCGGGCGCGGCTGGAGTCGGGCGGACCCGCCCGAGAGCCGCTCGTACACCTCGGCGAGCAGCCTCTCGGCTAGGTGGTGCTCCTCCGGGGCGCAGGTGCACACCATGCCCAGCGCGATCGAAGCTCTGATCACCAACCCACCGTGCCCTGCTCGGCGGCCAGCGGGCCAGAAGCCGGAGCCGTTGGCCGGCAACGTCCCCCGGGTGTGGGGGCTGCTGGGACTATCCGCAGCGCAGGACCTGGCTCAAAGTTCGCGTGGCTGGTTGACGGGGGATGCGTCGACCTCCAACATGACCACGACCCAATGCGCCGTGGGCGGAGGGCTTGACTAGACCGCGTCGGCGTGGCCGCTGCTGGGCAGCTCGTGACGACCTGGGAGGGAACCTTCTTGACAGGGAACGGGAACGAGGGAGAATCCGTTGACCACTCAGGGTCCCGTGGCCACGCTGCGGGTGAGGAAGGAGTAGGGTCCAACCATGACCGTCCAGACGACCAGGCTGGCGCCGTCGCGGCTGCGGAAGAAGACTCCCGCGAGGCCGCTTCGACCTGGTCCGATCCTCGGCAAGTTCTTCACCCTGAACGCGTCTCACCTCCTGGAGGAGGCGAGACAGCAGAGCCTCAACCACGCCGCGCGGATTCGTCGGAATCGAGTGCGCTCACGCAACGCTCAACTGACGGCGATCGAACAGGAACTTCGGAGGAGTCTCTAGGCGCTGAGGTCCTCGACGGCATCCTCGAGGAGCTGTCGCCCGAACGGGCAGGTGAGCTGAAGGGCATTCTGACCAGCCTGGTCCAGCAGACTGCGTCAAGTTGGTCGGCTCCCCTACCTGAGGCCTCGGACTTCTACAAGTACGCCCCCGAGGATCGGGAGCGAATGATGCGCTGGAACGACGCGGGGACTTCGGATGAGTCAGCGCGACAGAACAAGTTGGTCGACGCCCAGATCGCGGAAGCCAAGGCTGGTCCGCGACGAGCTTTGACGGTCGTCGCAGCGTGTCTCGCCTTGGCCGCGGTGGCGGGGTTCGGTTACGGGAACACAGCATTGGCGGCCCTCTTCCTGTCGCCCCCCCTACTGATGTTCGCCCAATCTCTAGTCGCGTCTTTGCCTCGATCCGGGTCCTAGCGTCTACCGCATTCGTGCCTCGAGTCGGTCGCAGCCTGACTGACGGGATGTGGTGACGCCCGGCACCGTGGTTGTCGGCGGTGGTCCTGGCGAGCGCTGCCACCCTGTCGATGAATGCCCAGCACGTCGTGCCTCTGACGGCTGTGGGCTGAGCTGGCCGGGTGCGCAAGCTGTGGTACGCCGCCCGCCGCGCCGGGTTGGAGGTGGGCCGGGACCAGGTGGCCCGGTGATGGGCATCGCCGGGATCACCGGCGCGGTCCGCGGCCGGCACAGCACCCGCACCACCCGGCGGGCCGAGCAGGCCACCCGGCACCCGGACCTATGTCGCCTTCGTCGTCTTCTCCCGGGGCCATCCTGGGCTGGCGGGTAGCAACCTGCATGCGCACCTTCCTGGTCACCCGAGGCTGGCAGAGGTTGGTCAGTGGAGCCCTGCGTTGTTGGCGTAGTGGCGCCACAGCGCGGCGACTCCGTGCTCGGCCTGGTCGGACTTGACGATCGTCACCTCACCGGTGTTGTCCGTTCCGAGCACCGCAAAGGTCTGCTCGCACCTCAGTTGCAGGGTTACGCCGAAGTCGTGGTGGAAGGAGCGCATCGCGTCGGTGAGGAAGGTGCGTTGGGTGACCGGGTGCGCCTGGAGTCGGGCGGACCCGCCCGAGAGCCGCTCGTACACCTCGGCGAGCAGCCTCTCGGCTAGGTGGTTGTCCTCCGGGGCGCAGGTGCACACCATGCCTAGCGCGATCGAAGCTCTGATCACCAACCCACCGTGCCCTGTTCGAGACCGAGTGGGCCATGACGACGGAGCTTGGGTGGCCAACGTCCCTGGGCGGCGGGGCTTGTTGGGACAGTTCCGCAGATCAGCCCTCGGTTGCTTGCCGACCTGAACCCTGCCCGCACCACCGTCGAGCAAGCAGCCGGGACCATGACGGGCAGAAGAGGGCGGGCGGTCGGTGCCCCGGTGGTGCCGTCCCCACCGGGCGCGCGCGCCCCCTCGGACTGCGACCCCCGCCCACTCCTCCGTCTTCTCGCGTCCAGCTGAGGGGCGAAGCCGTTCGTTGGCCCATGACAGAAGGCTGCGATTCCACAACAAAGCCCATACCTCGGGTCTGAACCCATTGACGCGACCGCTGGAGGTGCGTAATCTCCGCCCATCAGCACAATCGATTGCGCAGAAGGGCGTGATTTCTGATGACAGAGCTCCGCGGGGTCGTTACGGCGATCGTCACCCCGTTCAAGCCTGACGAGTCCGTCGACCTGGAGGCGCTGGCCGCGTACGTCGAGCACGTCGTGGCCGTGCCCGGGGTGCAGGGGATCCTGACCTGCGGGTACACCGGCGAGGTCACCAGCCTGAGCCGGGCGGAGCAGGTCGAGGTCGTCCGGACGGTGGTGGACACGGTCAACAAACGTGTACCGGTGATCTCCGGCATCGAGCCGACCTCTACCCGCGACACGATTGCCTTCGGTCTTGAGCTCAAGGAGGCCGGTGCCGACGCCCTGCAGATCAACTCGCCCTTCTACAACATCCTCCGGCGCGGTCTCATCGCCAACGAGGACGTCGTGGTGAAGTTCTTCACCGATCTGGCCGAGGGGATCGGCCTGCCGATGACGGTGTTCCAGTACCCGCCGGCGTCCGGGGTCTGCTACCCGGCCTCGACCATTGCGCGCCTGGCCGAGATCGAGCAGGTGATCGGGATCAAGGAGGCCGTGCCGATGGAGACCTACGAGGCCGACTACAAGGCTGTCGGGGGCCGCACGGCGCTGTTCGCGGACAACAACACCTACACCCTGATCGGGATGCTGCTCTACGGCACCCAGGGGTCCATGGTCGGCATCGGCAACGTCGGCACCCACCTGTGGACCCACCTGTATGAGCTCACCTCGACCGGCAGGTTCACCGAGGCCGTGGAGTTCGCCAACGCCAAGATCGTCCCCCTGATCGACACCTTCAGCCGAGACCTGGGCCAGACGACCTGGTCGTTCGTGGCGCGGGTCAAGGAAGCCCTGGTGCAGATGGGGCTCATCCCGAACGGCACCGTCCGTTCACCGGAGCCGCAGGTAACCGAGGCAGACCGTGAGGAGGTGCGGGCAACGCTGCTCAAGGTGGGCCTGATCAACTAACCCGGGACACCCCGCCGATCCCCCCGCCGCGGGCCCCAGGATTCACAAAGTCCCGACGACAAAGGATGTTGAGATGAGGAGAAACCTTGCTACCCGGATGGTTGCGCTCGCCGCCGGTGCCTCCCTTGCCCTTGCAGCGTGCTCGGGCGGGTCCACCTCAGCTGAGGCGGACCCGAGCACTGGGAACGGTGCAGCAGCCGGGGAGGTAGGCGAGCGCGAGCTGGTCTTCGCCTACATCACCGCCGAGACCTTCCCCTACCACGACGGAGCGACTAAGTTCGCCGAGCTGGTGGAGGAGAAGTCGGAGGGGAAGATCACCGTCAAGCTCTACCCCGGTGGCCAGCTGGGCCAGGAGCGCGACATCAACGAGTCGATCCTCGACGGATCGGTCCACATCGGCATCGGGGCCGGGGCTCTGGCCACCGTCGCGCCGATCGTGAACATCCTCGAGCTGCCGTTCCTGATCAAGAACCAGGACCACATGAACGCGATCGTGGACTCTCCGGTCGCCGACATGCTGGCCGACCGGATCCGTGAAGAGGGCGGGTACGAGGTGGTCGCCTGGTTCAGCACCGGCGACAGCTCGATCCAGACCGTGGACACCCCCATCGAGAAGCCGGAGGACCTGAACGGTCTGAAGCTGCGCTCGATCGAGAACGCCGCGCTGGCCGACGCACTGTCCACCCTGGGTGCCAACCCCACCCCCATGCCGTACGGCGAGGTGTACACCGGCGTCCAGACCGGGGTCATCGAAGGCGCCACCTTGGACTGGGGTTCGGTGCGCTCCATGCGTCTGCACGAGCTGGTCAACTACGTCACCACCCCCGACCAGGCCTTCCTGGCAGAGCCGCGTCCGGTGATCATGTCCGCCGCCTTCTGGGAGAGCCTGAACGACGCTGAGCGTGCCGTGATCCAGGAGGCCATGGACGAGGCCGCCGCGTTCGAGCGGGACCTGTTCAAGCAGCGGCAGAAGGAGGCCTACGAGGAGATCGCGGCTTCCGGTGTGACGGTCACCGAGATCGATGGCCAGGCCTTCGAGCAGGTCCTGCAGCCGGTTTGGGACAAGTGGGCCGCCGAGCTCGGCGCCGAGGAGATCCTGGCTGGGATCCTCGACACCCGGGGCTGATGGTGGTTGCTCTGGACCGGGAACGGACAGACCTGACCCCACCGCGACCGCGGACCGCACCGGTGGTGCGGGCCGCGGTCGCGGTCGACCGGGTGTTGGGTCACGTGGACCGAGTGGCGCTCGCGCTGTGCTGCGTCCTGCTCGTCGGCATCTCCGCTGACGTGCTGGTCGCTGTGTTCTTCCGCTACGTGCTGAACTCCTCCCTGATGTGGGCCGAGGAGGTCGCCCGGTACGGCACCGTGTGGCTGGTCTTCCTGGGACTCTCCTGCGCCCACCGCAGGGGTGAGCACGTCTCGGTGCAGTCGCTGCTGCGCCGTCTGCCCCGGGTCGGGGTCCCCACGGCCCGGGTGGTGACTGAGCTGACGACCACGGTGGTGTGCGCCGTCGTGGCCTACCTGGGCTGGGAGATGACGATGACCAACTTCGAGCGCGGCCAGGTCAGCCCGGCCCTGGGCATGCCCATCTCCTGGGTCTATCTGTCCATCCCCGTGGGCTTCGCACTGATGGCTGCGCAGTCGCTGGTACGGGCGGTGCTGCCCGCCCAGCAGAAGTCCTCACCGGAGGAGCTGGACTGATGCCCATGACACTGCTGGGCGGGTTCGTCGGCCTGATGGCCCTCGGCGTGCCCCTGGCCCTGGTCATCGTTGGCACGGGCCTGATCTACATCTCGGTCGCCACCGACGTGCCCCTCACCATCGTCGCCCAGCGGCTGTTTGTCGGCATGGACGACTTCACCCTCATGGCGATCCCCCTGTTCATCCTGGCCGGACACCTGATGAACGAATCGGGTCTGACCGAGCGGCTGGTCTTCCTCACCCGGCTCCTGCTGCAGAAGGTCTACGCAGGCCTGGCCCAAGCAGCCACGGTGGTCTCGATGATCTTCGGTGGAGTCACCGGCGCTGCCGCCGCGGACCTGGCCGCGGTCGGGATCACCATGATCCCGCAGATGGAGCGGGACGGGTACCGGCGAGAGTTCTCCGTCTCCACGATCACCGCGGCCTCGCTGATGGGGGCGGTGATCCCGCCGAGCATCCCGTTCATCATCTACGGGGTCCAGAGCGAGACCTCGATCGGCAAGCTCTTCCTGGCCGGCATCGTGCCCGGTGTCCTGATCGGCGTGACCGTCATGATCACGAACGTCCTGGTCCTCAAACGGCAGGGCTTCGTCAACCCCCCGGTCCAGTCTCACGAGGTCGTTTCCACCAAGCGTCTGCTCCTGGCGTTGCGGGACTCGCTGGTCGCCCTGGCGATGCCGGTGCTCATCATCGGCGGGATCCTGCTCGGGGTGTTCACCCCCACCGAGGCCGCCGGGATCGCCGTGGCCTACTCCTTCGTGGCCGGGATGTTCCTCAACCGTCGGTTCACGGTCGCCAAGCTCCTCGAGGTGCTGCGCAAGTCAGCCGTCATGACCGCCTCGGTCATGATCATCGTGGCAGCAGCGGCCGTGCTGAACTGGGCGCTGGCGTTCTCCCAGCTGCCCACCCAGATCGCCAACGCGCTCCTGGGCTTTACCGACAGCCAAGCCGTGTTCCTGCTGTTGTGCCTGGTGCTCATGCTGATCATCGGGATGCCGCTGGACCCGGTCCCGGCGATCATCATCGTGACCCCGGTGCTGCTGCCGGCCGCCATCGCCTTCGGTGTGGACCCGGTCCACTTCGGGGTCGTCACCGTCCTGGCCCTGACGTTGGGCCTGGCGACGCCCCCGGTGGGTGCCAGCCTGTTCGTGGCCATGTCGATCAGCAAGGTGTCGATGTCCAAGCTCACCTATGCGATCACACCGTTCCTGGTGGCCCTGCTGGTCCTGACGGTGATCATCACCTTCGTGCCGCAGACCTACACCTGGCTCATCGACCTGCTCGGGGGACCGGGCACCGGCCTCACCCCGTGATCGGCCGCCCCGTCGGTGAAGCGCCCCGTCCCAGGCCGGTGGTGGGCACCGTGGAGGCGCGGACAACCAGCTCGGGGGTCATCACCACCGACTGGACGTCCTCGCCTGCCAGGAGCGCCACGAGCAGGTCCACGGCACGCTCGCCCATCTCGGCCAGCGGGTAGCGCACCGTGGTCATCGGGATCGGCAGCAGCCGGGAGACCTCGGAGTCGTTGTAGCCGACGATGGCGATGTCGTCCGGGACCCGCAGGCCGTGGCGCTGGGCGACCGCCATGGCCCCCAGGGCGCTCATGTCGTTGATCGCGAAGATGGCGGTTGGCCGCTCCGGCAGCGCGAGCAGTTCCTCGGTGGCCCGCATCGCCGAGGTGGCGTCGAACTGGCCGGGCCGAACCAGGGCAGGCTCGAATGGAACACCGTGCTCGGCCAGCGCGCGCTTGTAGCCGGCGAGCCGGCCGACACCGGTGCTGACGTTCGAGGGGCCGGCCACGTGGCCGATGCGCCGGTGGCCCAGGCCCAGCAGGTGGTCCGTGGCGAGGTACCCACCCAGCTCGTCGTCGCCACGGACCACCGGATGGTCCCCAGAGGAGCGGTTGAGCAGCACGATGGGGCAGCCCTGGGCCCTGAACATGTCCAGCGACTCGTCGTTCAGCCGTGCGGTGGCCAGGACGACGCCGTCGACCCGGCGTTCCAGCAGGCTCCGGGCCGAGGAAGCCTCCTCGTCGGGGCGGTCGAAGCTGGTGACCGTGATCGTCTCGTAGCCGTGCTGGCGGGCGCGTTCCTGAGCGGCCTCGAACATCTGGGCCAGGACGACGTCGGTGATCCGGGGGATGCCAAGGCCCAGCAGCATGCTCCGCCCGGTGCGCAGGCTGCGCGCCCACGGGTCGACCTGGTAGCCGAGCTCCTCGGCGGCGCGGCGGACCCGCTCGATGGTCGCTGGCGGGATGCGTGACCCGGGCTGCTGGCTCAGCGCCCGCGATGCGGTGGAGGGGTGGACCCCCGCAGCTGCGGCGATGCTCTTCAGGGTCGGCTTCGGGCGTCCACTCTCGGGCACATGACCTCCGGCTGATCACACACCACCGCCAGGTGCGGCGGCTTGACCAAACATAATGCCGTTCGTATCGTCTGCACAAACGATTGCGCACGAAAGGACGTACACATGGGTTTCTTGGTCGGCGTGGACATCGGGGGCACGTTCACAGATGTCTGCGTCATCGACAGGGACACCGGCAGTGAGGTCGTGGCCAAGGCCCCGACCACCCCGCACGACCTCCTGGACGGTGTGAAGGACGCCCTAAAGCGCGGTGCTGACCTCGTCGGGCTGACGGTCCCTGAGCTGCTGGGCGCCTGTGAGCGGTTCTCCCACGCCACCACGCAGACCACCAACGTGATGTTCACCTGGACCGGCGGTTCGACCGTGGGGCTGCTCACCACGAGGGGCTTCGCCGACGAGCTGCTGATCATGCGTGCCAGGGGCCGGGTGGCCGGCAAGGGCCTGACCGAGCGGCGCCACCTGCGGGCCACCGACAAGCCCGTGCAGATCGTCCCGCGGGAGCGGATCGCCGAGGTGATCGAGCGGGTTGACCGGGCAGGTCGGGTGCTGGAACCCCTCGACCCGGCCCAGGTTCGCACCGAGGTGCGGCGGCTGGTCGACCTGGGCGCGGATGCGTTCGCGGTCTCCCTGCTGTGGGGGCACCAGAACCCTGCTCACGAGCGAGAGGTCCGGGACATCATCCACCAGGAGGCCCCCGACGCCCACGTCTCGCTCGCCAGCGACATCGCCCCGGTGACCGGGGAGTACGAGCGGACCTCCACGGCCGTGGTCAACGCCTACGTCGCGCCCACCCTGGAGCGGTACCTGCAGCGCCTTCAGGACTGGCTCATGGGCGAGGGTCTGCGGGTTCCCGTCCTGGTGTTCCAGGCCGGCGGTGGTGTCAGCGACGTGCCCTCCACCATCCCCGTCGCCACGATCGAGTCCGGCCCGGCGGCCGGCATGGTCGCGGTACAGAAGCTCTCGGAGGCCATCGAGGTCCCCGACATCATCGCCACCGACGTCGGTGGCACGACCTTCAAGGTCGGTCTCCTGGTCAACGGCCGGTGGGCGATGGCCCCGGAGACGGTGGTGAACCAGTACTCGCTGCTGTCGCCCATGATCGACATCGCCTCGATCGGTGCCGGGGGAGGCAGCATCGCCTGGGTCGACGGCGGCCGGCTGCGCATCGGCCCAGAGTCGGCCGGAGCCGCCCCAGGGCCGGCCTGCTACGGGTGGGGCGGGGAGCGACCGACCGTCACCGACGCCGACGCACTGCTCGGTTTCCTGGACCCCGACCGTCCGCTCAGCGGCCAGATCCCCCTGCGCCTGGACCTGGCCGAGAAGGCCATGGTCTCCCACATCGCCAACCCCCTGTTCGGTGGAGACGTGACCGCCGCCGCCGCCGGGGTGCGTCAGGTCGTCGACGCCCAGATGGGCGACCTCATCAGGAAGGCGACCATCGAGCGCGGCTTCGACCCCCGCCGGTTCATCCTGGCCGCCTACGGCGGCGCCGGCCCGGTGCACGCGGCCTCCTACGCCCGCGCCGCCGGAATCCAGACGATCCTGGTCCCCCTGAGCGCCACCGCGTTCTCGGCGTTCGGGGCGGTGCTGGCCGACGCCGTGCGCACCGACCAGCGCTCGGTCTCACCCGAGCTCGCCGGCGAGGAGAGGGCGCTGGAGGACCTGTACCAGAGTGTGACCCGCGCGGCGACCGCCTCGCTGACGGCGCAGGGAATCCCCGAGGACCAGGTCCAGGTCCAGCGCTGGGCAGACATGCGCTACGAACGGCAGCTGCACGACGTGCGTGTGCTGGTCCCCGCCCCGACCACGGGGCAAGGGCTCCTGGACCAGATGGGGGAGGCCTTCGCCAGCCGCTACGCCGAGCTGTTCGGCGCCTCGGCGACCCTGTCCTCCACACCTTTCAGGGTCCTCAGGGTCGGCGTCGACGCGGTCGCGGCCAGCGGTGTGCGCCCCCAGCTGGTCGACAACCCCGGCCCTGAGCAAGCCGCCGAACCGGCCGGACACCGGCAGGTGTACTGGCCCGAGGCAGGCGCCTGGCACAGCACCGCCGTGCACAGCGGTGACTCCCTGGACGTCGGCTCGCTGCTGCGCGGCCCGGCCCTGGTGGAGCAACCCGGAACCACCGTCGCCATCCCGCCCGACGCGACCGCGCGGGTCGACCGGGCCCGCAACCTGATCATCACGCTGAGCTCCGAGGGAGACCGAGCATGACCGACCACGACGCCCTGGACCCGGTTGTCTTCGAGGTGGTGTGGCACCGCCTGCTGGACATCACCGAAGAGATGGGCATCAAGTACATGCGCACCTCGGGGTCACCGATCCTCGTGGGCGCCTACGACGCCAGCACCGGCATCACCCTGCCCGACGGGCGCCTGGTCGCCATGGGCCCCTACATCACCACCCAGGGGCACGTGCTGCGGCTCATCATCGAGTCGGTGCTGCGGATGCGCTCCAAGAACCCCGGCGTCGGGGTCGGGGACATGTTCATCTGCAACGACCCCTACCTGGGTGCGACCCACCAGCCCGACGTGGCCACCGTCGCCCCAGTGCACGTCGACAACCAGCTCACCGCGTGGGTGGGTGCCTCGGGTCACTGGCTCGACATCGGCGGGAGCGAACCTGGCGGGTTCAACATGACCGCCCGGTCGGTGTTCGACGAGGGGCTGCGGCTGCCGCCGACCAAGATCATGGACAGCCACCAGATCCGTGAGGACGTCGTGGATCTCATCATGGCCCAGGTCCGCGAACCCCTGGCCGAGCTCGACCTGCGCGGTCAGCTGGTCGCCAACGAGGTGGGCCGTCAGCGCCTGCTGGAAGTCGCCGATGAGTTCGGTGCCGACGTCCTGAACAGGGTCATGCGCCGCGGCCTGGAGCACGTCACCGGCAAGCTGCGCTCACGTCTGCGGGAACTGCCCGACGGGGTGTGGCGAGAGGTGCAGTACCTCGACCACGACGGCCACGACCAGAACGTCCGGATGATCGTCTGCACGGTCACCAAGACCGGCGACCGGCTCATCCTGGACTTCGAGGGATCAGACCCCGAGATCGACGGCTTCGCGAACTGCGCCTACGGCGGTCTACGCGCCGCGGCGCTGTCCGGGGTCTGCATCGCCCTGGGTTATGACCTGACCTGGAACGACGGCATCGCCGAGTGCGTGGAGATCCGGGCACCGCGTCGGTCCATCGTCACCGCGGAGTACCCCTCCCCGGTGTCCATGGCCACCATCTCGGCGATCATCGTCACTCTCAACCTGGTGCTCGTCGCCCTGTCCCGGATGCTGCTCACCAGCCCCCGCCACCACCAGGAGGCGATGGCGGGATGGTGCGGCACCTCCCTGGGGGTGTCCATGGTCGGCATCAACCGCGACGGCATCCTGACCGTGGTCCCCGAAGCCAGCCACTTCGCCGCCGGGTGCGGGGCCCGGACCTACGCCGACGGTGTGGACACCGGCGGCATCATCATCAACACCACGGCGAACATCCCCTCCGTCGAGGCGACCGAGGACGCCTACCCGGTCCTGTACCTGTTCCGCCGCCAGCTCACCGACTCCGGCGGGGCGGGCCGCTTCCGGGGCGGTGTCTCGGCCGAGGTCGCGATCCGACCGTACGAAGCCGGCGGGGACCTGGCGACCTCGTTCGCGGGTGTCGGTTCCCTGACCCCCAACGCCATCGGTGCTGCCGGCGGGCTGCCAGGAGCCACCGTGCGCTACCTGCGCTTCACCTCCCACGACGGCCAACCCGTGCCCCTGGCAGGAAGCCTGGGTGAGATCCCGGCAGCCCGTGAGGTTGGGCCGCTGAACAGCTCCAAGGTCGTGTTCAGCACCGACATGGTGGAGTACCACAACTGGCAAGGCGGCGGCGGGATGGGTGACCCCCTCGATCGTGACCCCCAAGCGGTAAGCCGGGACGTCCGAGCCGGCCTGGTGTCCCTCGAGCAGGCCGAGCAGACCTACGGTGTCCGGCTCACCGACCAGGGGCAGGTCGATGAAGCAGAGACCAACGCCCTGCGGGACCGGATGCGCGCCGCCCGACTGGCCCGAGCCGTGCCGTTCCAGGACCCCTGGCCCCTGCAGGTCGAGGAGGTGGCCGGGAACAGTGGCACCCTGGGCCAGGACGACCTGGCCTACTGGGACGTCGTAGGCCTGGACGAGGAAGGCTCTCACTGCCTGCGGTGCCGGCGCCACCTCGCCGGGCCAGGGGAGGACTTCCGGCACGGCTGTGTCCACGAGGACACGCGCGCCTCGGACATCGGGCCCGTGCGCGGGGAGGACTACACCGCGCTGGGATCGGTCGAGGTGCTCCTTCGCCGCCACTACTGCCCCGGTTGCGGGCGCCAGCTGGAGGCCGACCTGGTCATTCCAGGCCGCGTCGGGCCCTCGGCTGTCGTCCTCGGCGCAGGCGCCCCACCCCAGGGTGAGGAGGCGGCCCGATGACCGATGTTCAGCAGTGGGCGGCCTGGGGGAGCGCCATGGTCTCCGACGCCAACGGCCGGGCCGGTGCCATGGCAGGACGGATCCGCCCTCTCAGCGGCGCCGGCGTGGTCGGGCCCGCCTTCACCGTGCGGGTGGTCCCCGGCGACAGCGCCACCCTGCACCTGGCGCTGGAGCACGTCACACCGGGAACCGTCCTGGTGGTCGACGCGGCCGGGTTCCCCGACCGTGCCGTCTGGGGAGAGATCCTCACCCGGGCCGCGATGGTGCGCGGGGTCGCCGGGATCGTGGTGGACGGCGCCATCCGGGACCTGGCAGCCATCACCCGGCTGAACTTCCCGGTGTTCGCGGTGGGCACCTGCCCCGCGGGCCCCCACAAGGCAGGCGGGGGAGCCTGGCAGGTTCCCGTCTCCTGCGGAGGGGTGGTCGTCAACCCAGGCGATCTCGTCATCGGTGACGCCGACGGCGTGACCGTCGTCCCCGGGCCCGCGGTGGACCAGGTGCGCGAAGCCGCCCACCAACGGCGGCAGGCCGAAGACCACTACACCCAACAGATCGAACAGGGCGTGACCACCGCCCAGCTGTTCGGTCTACGCCCCCAGACCCCCGCAGCGCCCACCAGCGGCCAGGGTCACTGACCTGTCAGGAAGGAAGGCGACATGCGCCTAGCACGAGTTCAGCACGACGGAGGAGCAGCCTTCGTCACGTCCAAGGACGGCCGGACCTGGCACACGCTGGCCACCCCGGCACGCGACCTGCCCGAGGCCATCGACGTTCTCAGTCTTGGTCAGGACCAGACCGGTAAGGAGGTGGAGGTCGACACCACAGCAGTGCTCTGCCCGGTCGTTCGGCCCTCCAAGATCCTGGCGATCGGGCTGAACTACGCAGCCCATGCGCGGGAGACCGGGGCTACGCCGCCACCGCGCCCGATCGTGTTCGCCAAGTACCCGAACTCGCTCAACGACCCCTACGGCGATGTGCGCATCCCGCCATCGGTGACCGAGCAGGCGGACTACGAGGCCGAGCTTGCTGTCATCATCGGTCGGCGCGCCAAGCAGGTCACCCGGGAGCAGGCTCTGGACCACGTCTTCGGGTACGCCGTGGCCAACGACGTCTCCTCCCGCGACTGGCAGCGGGCCGACTCCCAGTTCTCCCGCTCCAAGAGCGCGGACACGTTCTGTCCCATCGGGCCCTGGATCACCACCACCGACGAGATCCCCCGCCCGCACGACCTACGCATCACCTCGCGAGTGAACGGGGAGGTCAGGCAGGACTCGACCACTGCTGACCTGATCTTCGACATTCCCGCCCTGATTGAGTTCCTCACCTCCACGATCACCCTGGAGCCCGGAGACGTCATCCTCACCGGAACACCTCAGGGGGTCGGGCTGGGCTTCAACCCGCCGAGGTTCTTGCGTCCGGGAGACGTCGTCGAGTGTGAGGTCGAGGGCCTCGGGACGATCCGCAACCGTTTCGTCGACGAGTGAACCGCACGGTGCAGGCTCCACTTCCACGATGCCGGCAGCGGACCACCAAGCCGAGGTCTGCACTGGTCTGACGTGACGAACCAGCCTGCACCCCAAGGCGACGGCCAGGCCGGGCCTGGCCGTCGCCGCCTCCCCTCGTGGGCTGGGCGAGCCGAGGGCAACAGGGGGCCGGGGGGAGGGTCGCGGACTGCGTCCTCACCGGCCATGGGGTCCTCGGGCCCTGTGGTGCTCGACCGGGTGCCACCCGTCGCCCTGGTCCTGGCAGCCATCTTGTGCGTGCAGTTCGGTGGCGCGCTTGCTGCCACCCTGCTGCCGGTCGTCGGGGTACTCGGAACGGTCACGCTCCGGCTCGTGCTGGCCAGCGCGGTACTCCTGACGGTGGTACGCCCGGGTCTTTCGGGTCGGACCGGACGGGACTGGGTGCTCGTGGGCGCTTTCGCCACCGTCATGGCCACCATGAACATGGCGATCTACGCTGCCCTGAGCCGCCTCCCGCTCGGGGTTGTGGTCACCATTGCCTTCCTCGGCCCGCTGACCCTGGCTGCAGTCAAGTCCCGGCACCGACGGGACATCGCCGCCGTGCTGGCAGCCCTCGTCGGGGTGGTCCTCATCTCCGGCGCGACAGTCGCCCCCTTAGGCCACTTGGACCTGGCCGGGATCATCTTCGCGATGGCCGCAGGGGCGTCTTGGGCGACCTACATCCTGCTGTCCGGCCGCACCGGGCAGCGGTTCCCCGGGCTGGACGGCGTCGCCATCGCCATGACACTCAGCGCCGTGGTCGTGCTGCCCATCGGGGTGGCTACCGTAGGCCCGACACTGTGGTCGGCCGAGGTGCTGCTCCTCGGGCTCGCGATCGCCCTGCTGTCCTCTGCCATCCCCTACTCCCTGGAGCTCATCGCTCTGCGGCGGCTGGAGCCAGGACCTTTCGGCGTGCTGATGAGCCTGGAACCCGCGGCCGGGGCCCTGGCCGGCCTGCTGGTCCTGGGGCAGGTTCTCAACGGGCTTCAAATGGCGGGGATGGCCACGGTGATCCTGGCCAGCGTCCTGGTCCTCGGGCACCGGGCCGACCGCACGCCTGGCTCGCTCGAACCAAGCTGACCCGGCCGCCCACCAGATCCCGGCTACCAGGCGACGCGATGGTGTAAGTGGTGGCGTTCTGGACGGGTGATGCCGGGTGACTGCGGCGATTGCCCTCCCGCCCGGGTGACGGACCTTGGGTCTGGTCCCGGCGCGGCTGTGCGGACTGGGAGCGGACCTTGAGAACTCAACAGAGAGGACATATCGGCTGACACGTGGTGTGGACAGCGTTGGTGGGCGGGCGCCAGGAAGGAGGTGAGAAACCGCGCTCGTCACCGTCGCAGGGTCGAGAGTCCGGCAGCCGGAGGCCGCTGAGCATTGAAGGAGGTGATGAGTCGTTCAGCGACCCCGGCGACGGCGGGGCTTGGAAGTCCCGGCCCAGCGGTTGTCCCGGTTGGCGTCTGCGCGTTGGCGGTGCAGGACCAGGGCGTTGTGCATCAGCGCGTAGGCGTGCTGGTCGAGCAGGCCCCGCCGGGCGCCGAGGGTCATGGCACGGTCGATGAGCAGGGTGCGCTTGAACATGGAGTGGTGGCCTTCGGCGTCGCTGCGGATGCCGACGATGCGGGTGCCGTCGGGGTCAGCAGCGCTGATGATTCGCACGTGCTCAGCCCGTGCCGGTTCGGTGGGCGGCTTGTTGTGCGGGCTGATCCAGACCAAGAACGGCTCGGCGGGGCAGGGGACCTCGTACCCGACGCTGAAGTGGTACTCACCGGTGCCGCGGCGGGGGCGCTTGACCTGCCGGCGGGCCAGGAGACCGCGTAGGACCGGGTCCCCGGTGTCGGCTAGCCCGATCTCGCAGGCTGCCCCGTTGACCGCTGCGACCAGGTGCCGGCAGGCCCGCCCGGCGACGTCATGCTCCCAGGTGCCCAGGGGGTAGCTGGAGGCGGCGCGCCCGGTGGGTAGGCGCACGCTGGTGGGGGTGAGCACGGTGGGGGTGTCGGTGTGCACCTTGGCGATGGGGACATACCCGTACCGGCGCATGATCACATCCAGGTGCCGGCCGCGCATGGCACCGTCGTAGACGGCGGCCTGCACGTCGTCTTTGAGGACGCGGTGGATGTCCCCGAGCAGGGCCACAGCGGTGTCGGCTTCCCGGCCCGGGGCCTGGACCACGCCGATGGTCAAGATCACCCGCTCGTAGTAGGAGGGACCGCGCAGGTGCCAGGCGACGTAGTTGGTGGCGTGCACCGGGCCGGCCTTCCCATGGTGCTCCAGGGCGTCGGGGTCGTACCGGCGCGGTGGGGTGGTGCGCAGTTCCCCGGTCTCGGGGTCGGGGTAGGACACGCGCACCGTGCCGTCAGGGTCGAGTTGGCGGATCGCTTTGGGTGGCCGGTACATGGGGGTGACCAGGGTCCCGTCGCCGTACACGGTGCGGGTCTTGGCGGGGTGGGACCAGGACCCGCCCCCGGCGCGGGAGGCCAGCCCCAACTGGTGGGCCAGGTCGACGGCGCTGTCCAGGTGCACCGCGGCCACGGCGGCGAGGCCTTGGTCGGTGGCCAGGTAATAGTCCCGGGCATGCATCCACGCCGACCAGGTGGGTGGGCCGTCCAGGCCGGTGGCGGGGAGGCCGAGCCGGCGGGCCTGGGCGGCGGCATGTTGCAGGTAGGCCCACATCAACGGGGTGGCGAGCTCGTTCTGGGTGCGCGCCCCGGAGCGGTAGTGCCGGGCCAGGGCGCCGAACATGATCACCGACCAGGGCGGGTGGGCCCGGGGCCGACCGACGGGGGAGCGGGCGGGGATGAGGTCGGCCAAGGCGTACAGCTCGGGGGAGCAGACCAGCGCCAGGATCGTCTCGGACGTGGTCGGCGCGTCGCCGCGGTTCAGCCGTTCCTGCCAGATCCCCATGACAGGCCTATCTCGGCGGCGGTGGCATCCAGGGTGCGGTTGCCGAGGAAGGCGGCGACCTCCTGCAGGGTGTGCCCGGTTTCCAGGTGGGTCCTGCCGGCCCAGCCGCGCACGGACCTGGCATGCACGCCGGGGTCGGTGGCGAGCCCGGCCAGGGTCAGCACCCGGGTGAGCTGGGTGCACACCGATGCTTGGGCGCGGTAGGCGCCGGGGTCGCTGTGACCGGCGTAGGCCAACACCGTCCCGCCCGGCGCGTTGGCCGTGACCAGGCTGGTGACGTGGCGGGTCAGGATCGCCGACCCCCAAGAGGTGAGTGGGACGGTGCGGGCGGTGTACCGGCGTGAGCCCGGGAAGGCCACCAGCACTCTGTCGGGCGTGAGGGTGACCTGGTCCAGTTGGACCTGGGCGATCTCGCTGGTCGCGCCGCCTGCCTCGGCCAGCGCCCAGGCGACCGCCCGGCGCAGCGTGGCCCCGCCTGGGGTCCCCAACCGGCTGGCCGCACGTCCGAGGAGGATCTCGGGGTCGGTCAGGGGCCGGTACGCCCGGCTGGGCCGGCGGGGAAGGTGCAGGTCCAAGGTCGGGTCACCTTCCAGCATCCGCAGCTCCCGGAGCGCACGGAAGATGGCCCGCAGGGTGGCACGCCGCAGGTGCTGGGTGGCCACACTGGGTTCTCGCCCGTCGGCGGTGGGTGCGGTCACGAAGCCCCAGCAGTGGTTGGTGTCGACCCTCGCCCAGTCTTGGACCCCGAGCGCCTGCAGGCGGGTGATGAACCGGGCGCCCACCTGCACCAGGCGGGCCTGGGTCTGCGGGGCTTTCCCGGCCCGGGACCAGCGTGCTTGCACCTTGTCCCACCCGTCGTCCAGGGGCACGTCAGCGGCTGGCCGCAGCAGCAACGGGGGGGCGGCCGGGCTCAGTCGACGAGGCACGGGAACACCCATCTGGAGCAGGACGGACACCTCGGGCGAGGATCCCCGACCGGGGCACGGGTGTGGAGGCAGTCCACGGGCGCAGCCAACCATCGGAGCGGTTGGGCGGGCGACGATCTTGAGCAGTTGTCCCGCGGGCAGCGGGTCTTCTGGACGTTCTAGCGCAGGTCCTTGGCTCAGATGAGCGCTTCGACGGTCTCGCGTGCCTCGGTGAGGATTTGCAGGGCAGCAGTGGCGTGCTGGGTCGCCTGCTCGGTGTCGGGCAGCAGGAAGCTGTTGAAGTCGATGGAGGCGACAGACAGCTGGCACCCCGCGATCTTGAGGAAGTCGCGGTACTGCTCCTGCTGGCGGGGGGTGAGGGAGGTGAAGTCGGTGTCCGGGTCGATCAGACGAGCCCACCTCTCGTACGCGTGGCCGCCGTGCAGCTGGATGTACCACAGGAGGCTGGTGGCGCCGGTCAGTGCCTCGATCAGGGACTCGAAACCGGGACGGGTGGCGCGCAGGTCAGCTTCGACGCGGTCCAGCGTCTTCTTGAGGTCGGCTTCCTGCTTCTTGCTCCGGCGAGTGGCCCAGATGAGCCCACCGACGGCGAGCAGGGCAACCGGTGCCGCGGCGATGCCGGCCAGGAGCGCCGTTCCTCCGGCAACCCCGGCGCCCCCGGCGGCCAGTGGCCCGCCGCCGAGCAGGGCCAGCGTGGCGTTGGTGGCGGCTGCGCCGCTGAGCCCCGAGATCGCTGCTCCGGTCGAGGCGGTGCCCAGTGTGGCTGCGGCTGCGAAGGTTCCGTACGCGGCCACGGGTCCGAGCGCGGCACCGGTGAGCGCCCCGGCTGTGATCGCTTTCGCGACCCCGGTAGAGGCCAGCTGCACCTGGTAGGTCGCCTGCTGTTCGGTGTCGGAGGTCGGGGGCTGCTCGTCTTCGTCGCTGAGAAGCCCGAACTCAGCCGCATCGGACGGGGCGATGCGCGTGGCAAGTTCGACGAAGGGAAGGAAGAAGTTGTCCCTGGCCAGGTCGTGTGCCTCATTGAACTGGGATGCCAGGCGCTCCACCTTGTTGGTTCGGGCCTTGGCGATCTTCTGGACGCGCTTGATGCGCACACGAACGGGCTCCTCGGCCTTCTCCGGTTCGGGTTCAGCCTCGCGAGCCAGTCGCTCCAGGTCCTGAACCGACATCCCGAAGGCCTCAGCGAACAGTTCCAGGCGTTCGGGGCTGGGCTGGCTGGCGCCGTTCTCGATCCGCGAGATGGTCACGCTGGCGCCACGGCCGTACTGGACCAGCTTGCCCAGCTCCTCCTGGGTGAGGTGGTGTTCGTTTCGGAGGCGACGGATGACCTGGCCCAACGCCTCCTTGGTGTACTCCACGCGCCGAGGTTAGCATCCTGCAGAGTCACTAAGCAATCCACGCCGGATTCACATTTAGTGTCAGCGGCTCGGCCCTTGACGAGGGGGACTAATAGCATCTAGCGTGCGGCTCGTCGTGAGGGTACCAGGGCCCTCGCCACCCGAAGGAGAACGATCATGGGACGGATCCAGACCGCCAAGCTGGCCTACGACGTCGCCGGGGCGGTGTACCGGGCGAACCTTGTTCGCCAGGACCCCGCGGTGGTCAAGGCCGCGAAGCAGGCGAGGGACGACTGGCGGCAGGCGGGGCGGTCCACTGCAGAACTGGGGCGTGAGGTGCAGTCTGCTTGGCAGCGCGTGGCTGGCCGCTGACCCACTTCCCCGGTGTCTCTAGGTGAGTCGCACGCGAGGGTAGGGGCCGGCGGGCCAGGAGCCTCCGGCGTCGGACGCCGCCCGGCGGATGAGCATGACGTAGGTCGTGTGACGAGCGGTTTCAACGCCGTCGCCGCGGATGTCGAGGACCAGGGTCATGGGCTGCCCGACCCTAGCCCCGGTGAAGCGCAGGAGCGGGACGGATCGGTGATCGCGGCGCAGCTGCGCGACGGGGGCCTGGTCTCCGGGCCAGACCGCACCGGCACCAGGAACACGGGTCGCGGTCCGGGCGTCCAGGTCGAGCAGGTACGCCGAGGCCTCGGTGAACACCTCCCAACGGCCCGTCGCATCTGCCGACAGGCTGTCCACCAACAAAGGTGACGGCCCGCCCATGTCGGGGAGCGCCTTGTCCTCACCGGTCACTACTGGCCCCGGGGCGGAGAGGGTTGGCGCCGCATCTCGGCGCGGTCTGGCGGTCGGCTTCCGGCGCGTGCACCTTTGGGGGACAGGGGCTGGTCGAGGAGCCAGTTGATGGCCGCTAGCACGGTCTCGCCCATCCACTGCTGCCCGTGCAGGCAGCGGCTCCACTGCTGCTTGGAGAAGCCGAACTGCCGACAGACCAGAGCGGCGTCGTGGCGGTCATTGCGCTCGGCAACCCGGCGGGCCATCTCGTGCAGCACCTGGGCTACGCGTAGGGATCGCTGGTCCCCGCCCGCGGGCATGGTCCACTCAGCCTGCTGTGTCAGCGACCCGAAGGCGTGCGGGTGCACCAGGTAGTCACAGGGGTAGTAGACGCGGTGGTCGAGGGGACGGTGGGGTCTGGGCATGGCGCGCAACGTGCTGAGGTCCCCAGGCCCAGCACTCGCTGGAAGATGGCGGCACTGGGAACGGCATGGCCGCACCCCAGCACGGGACGACACCACGGCGGGAGGGTTCTGCGGGCAACGTCCCACGATCCCGCAGGGTCCAGGGACACCGCCCCGCCAGGCTCGAGCGCACACCACGAAGAACCGCCCGCGACACCCGAAGGGGACCATTTCCCCTGTGGCGTCTGTGTCCCTGAACTACACACGGCGCTGGGACAGTCGGGCCCAGGCAGGCGAACCCGGGACAGGCGGACCTACCGTGACGGTGTGTACCCGACACAGGCGACCGGGTCGAACACCACCTGCTCCACCGCCGGCGCAGGGGCCGCTCGACCGATGTGCGTGACGGCCGGTCACGAACAGGTGCCCGCCGCCGCCCGTGGGATCTATGAGGACCCTGAGGACGGGCACCAGGAACCGGGCGTTACCTACTGCGCGACCTGCACCCGGGCCCTTGCCCTCTCCCGCGTCTTCCACGTCGAGCACGTCTACGTCCCAGACCAGCTCGGCTGCCTGCCCTGCCCTCACTGCCTCGGCACCGGCCGCATCGACCTCGACTCATGACCGGACAAGACCGGCAGCGACTGGACCCGCCGCGGACACCAACGACCCCAAGTCAGCGGCCGTTTCCTCACACCGCCCACGCCGCGCCCGCCACCGCCCGCCACCGTCACGACAGCAACTGGCCGCCGGTGGAGTGGGAAGAACATGATTGGACGCCACCCGCGGTGTCCGGGCCTCGCTCCCACCGGGATTTGTACCCGCATCGGTACTCGGCGGCCATCCCACCGCTGATCGCCCACCTCACTCCCAACCTATCCATGCCGGTGCTCACCCTGGCAACGCAGGCCGCGTTCGCGCTCACGGAGTTCGACACCGAGATGGGTGAACGAGCGCACGACCTTGCCCCGTTGCTGCTGCACGTGGAGGCAATCTGCTCCTCCCGGATCGAGAACCTGACCGCCTCCGCCCGCGCAGTCCTCTCCGCCGAAATGGGCGCCCGAGCACCGCGGCACGCCAGCGAGATCAACGCCAACACGCGGGCGACGCAGGTCGCCCTGGACCTGTCAGACCACATCACCGCCGACACGATCACCGCTATCCACGCGACCCTCATGGCAGGGCAGACCCGCCACACCCCAGGCCGATGGCGCAAGGAAGCGGTATGGGTCGGCACCCGGTCCGATTGCCCCGTCGGTGCCGAGTACGTCGCCCCACACCACAACCTGGTACCCGAGCTCATCGAGAACCTGGTCGCGTTCACCCGCCGCACCGACATCCCCGCCGTGGTGTCGATCGCGCTCGCCCACGCCCAGTTCGAAACCATCCACCCGTTCACCGACGGCAACGGCCGCACCGGCCGGGCACTGGCCCAGACGATGCTGCGCCAGCTGGGGCTGACAAGACCTGTCCCGGTGCCGCTGTCTGGCGGGTTGCTCACCGACGTCGACGGGTACTACGCCGCCCTGACCGCCTACCGGGCCGGCGACATAGACCCGATCGTGGAGGTGTTCGCGAAGGCATCCTTGCGCGCGGTCGACAGCGCTCGACAGCTGATCAGGGACATCGACCGGATCCGAGCCGATTGGCAGGACCGCCCGCACGTCGGGTGCCACCACGTCGCCCGGCGGCTGCTGGACCTGGTCGCCCGCCGCCCGGTGCTCACTGCAGGCGCGGCCGCGGTCGAGCTCGGGATTCCGGTGCCTGACGTGTACGGGCCGCTGAGGGACCTCCGGGCCGCAGGGATCCTGCAGACCCAGCAGGAGTACCACTTGGGACTGCTCTACCGCAGCGACGAGATCCTTGCAGCGGTCAACGAGGTGGTCGGAAACCAGGCGCGGATGGTCGAAGAGGCTGGGGGAACTACGAACTCAAATGACAGCACCTAACTGCTGGATGGTCCCCCATGTGGAAACAGCGCCGGGGCAAGGCCGAGCCGCCCTATCAGTTCCGCCGTGTCTCCGGAAAAGTCACCACCGTACACTAGGCGATCGAAAAGGCAACACAACTTGACGATCCCTGTTGGTGGCGACTCTCGCTCGGCAAGTTTTGAACTTAGGTAGTCACGAAGTGCGAGAATATCCTCCACATCCCACGACTTCAGCCACAGCGGCAGCTCATGGAGCCGGTATTCTTTAATGGGCGCAGCCAAGAGATTCCTGAAGTTGCCATAAAGGGCTGCTTCTTCTTCTTTGGTCACGTAAGGACGAATGTCATGGTTGTTTTGGTCCCACTTTTGGACCTGGCGCTGAGAGGCCACGCCCTCAAGCGTGCCTTGGAGAGCAGCCAGCCTGCGAACGTAGAAGGTGGGGACGAACTTCTGTCGGAACAGTTTGAAAGTGTTCGCTGCTAGCCGCTGGGCATCAAGTTCGGTTTTGCCGTGGAGCATGTCATGAAGATATCGCGAAATCGAGACCTGGGTATACCCAGTCTCGGCTATCTTGTCCATGACGCCGATGCCCAGGACTATCTCGAGTTCGTTGAGGTCGTCATCGTCCTCAAAATCAACGACCCGTACCTTTGTGGTGGCGTTAGCGTCACGCGCGGCAAGGTAGACACTCTCCCGCAACCGTCGTAGCACCCTTGGAGCGAAGTGATAAGGGATCTCGCTTAAGCCTGTAAATAGAGGTTCCCAGTCTCCGAGGCCCACCTCGTAGGCATAGAACGTGTGACCGTGAACCGTAATCGGGGCACGCTGAAGCGTGGGTGGCCTCTTATCCGATACGCGACCAATAAAGATGAGGCGCTCGTTTAGTGTGTTGAGCTGTTCGTCGGTCAGGCATTCCGTCAATGTTGCGAGGAGTCGTTGAACATGGGGATCCCCGAGAGAGTACCCGAAGAAGAGAACCGGATTCTCTACGAAGAGCGTGAGCATCTTCGCGGTCAGGTAGGGGTTCCGCTTTTCGTAAGCCTCGTAATCTGCTCTCGTCAGGACGAGCGATGGGAAGTCCGTCACCGTGCCATGAATCTTGTAGATCTCTCCAATCTCATACATCGGGCTGAAGAGGGCCTGATGTTGACTGGTGTACGGAACGTAATCACTGCGGTATTGTTCAATGAGGTTGTCAAAGTTCGTGGTGAGGAAGGACTGGAAGCGAGCGTCTCTGAACGCTTCTAGCTCGCGTCGGGCGAAGTCATCGTCGATCACGTCGAACTCTTGGATATAGAGGGAGACCTGCAGCTTCAGGGGATCCTCGATATCCATGATCTGATCGCCGAACCGTTCTCTCTGCTCGGCATACTTGTCGTCATTCCACCAGATATCACGGAAGGTATGCGCAATCGCGGTCGCTGTTTCCGGATAGGAGTCTTGAGGATTGCCAGATCGAGAAACGAGGAATCTATTGAGCGGTTCTCCGGTGAGAGAGGCCAAGTAGTCAAGTAGGCCCTTCCAGTCCGGAGTGCCCAGGTAGCGTCTGGAGAAGCCTGACCCAATGAAGCCGACAGGAAGACTCTTCGTTTGGTTAACCAGGCCCAAGATCTCCTGGGTGGCGTCGTATTCGACTGTTGAAGTCAGGTCTTCATCCATGGGCTCTATCCTTCCGACCTTTCCCCGTGGAAGCCCCCCGGAGTACGCCACTCGAGTTACGACGTTCAGGTCGATATCGCCTCAGTGACACCGCGAGGAGGATCGGAGGGTTCACGGCTGCACCGACCTCGACCAAGGGTAAACGCGCACACTAGAACCCGGAGGGCGGGGCTGGACTGGGTGCGCTCTCGTCGCGTTCCATGTCGCTCCCTTCGGCGACCCGCAGAGGAGACCTGCTATGCCGGCGCTGACCAGCGTCGTTGCAGGTTGCGGGGGTTTCGCGCATAGGCCTGGGCCAGGGGCCTGTCGATCGACTGCGGGTGCTTCTCCGACGGCGGCCTGGTCGCCGACGGGGAGGCAGACTACGTGACGCCGCTGCTGCGCGACCTGGTGTTCCTGGCCGCCGGTACGTGGCTGGTCCGGCGCCCGGACTCCACCGCCTCCCTCGACGCGGCCCTGGCTCGCCGCTCCCCCGCTGGCACCCCGCCAGGGGCGGGCCCTGTCGAGGAGGACGGCGTCGAAAGTGGGGCGGCCGGCCGCTGAAACCGAGCCCGCTCAGGGGTGAGCGTGGCCTTCCTCCCACAGGGCCGCCGCCGCTGAGGCGATCCTGGGGTCGGCGCCGCCAGCAGCCAGGTCCGCCCCGGCGACCGTGAGCACCGCGCGGTCCAGGCCCAGGGACCGCACCCACGCCGCCGCCTGCCCCACCGCCTCGAGCACCCGGCCACGGGGGCGTTCGGTGGCGCTGACCTCCCCGCAGGGGGTGCTGGCCTGACCTGCCGCCCGGGCCAGGCACGCCGCAGCCGCGGCAGCAGCCGGACCGCCGCGCACCACGTCCAGGGACGGAGCGGACACCGCGACCAGCAGCACGTGGGCGCCGGCCGCGGCAGCGGCGGCGTCCTCGGGCGACACCGGCGCCAGGGACACCCCGTGCCGGGAGGCGTGAGCCCGCAGCAGCGCTGCCGCGCGGGCGGGGTCGGCGAACGGGGCCCCGAAGCTGGTCAACGTCCCCGTACTCACGCCCCCAGTGTCGCCCCGGGTGAGCCTGCCGGTGCGGGCCGCGGCCCGGTACGGTGGCGGCCATGGCCGAACGGCCCGAGCCGGACCCCGCCGACCTGGACGGGGCACCTCTGGCTGGGCGCGGTCGGCACCTGGAGGTCCAGCTGGTCCGGGCCGAACGTGCCATCGCCCAGCTGCGCACGATCATCGGGGCGCTGGCCGCACGCGACGGCGGGGAGGTCCACCTGGACCCGTCCCAGCTCGCCGACCCCCGGGCGCGCAGGGTCACGATCACCGCGCAACCGGACGGGTCGTTCGACCTGGTCACCCGGGACCTGCCCCGGGCCGAACCGGCACCGCAGCCCCGCACCGGGCCCCGGCCGGTGAACCCCGAGACGATCACGGCCCGGCTGTCCAGGGTGACCGGCAAGGACCAGGAGAAGCCCGCGGGGTGAGCGGGGCCGGTGGCCGCGTTCCGACCCTGCACCTATGGGTGAACCGACCAGGCACGAGGCGAGCATCGAGCTGACCGCGAACCGGCCGGTGCGCCGGGCGACCTGGCGGGCGGTCATCGTGAACCTGGTGTGTCTGGGCCTGGTGGTCGGGACCAACCTGTCCCGGTTCAACCCGGCCGAGATGATCGGGATGGTCGCGGTGACCCTGGGGTGCGTCTCGGTCAGCGGGTACATCCTCCAGACCGCCAGGAGCTACACCGACGCCCCGGAGTCGGCCCAGGTGGCCTTCCACCGCAAGGCACAGGCGAGCCTGACCTCGATGTTCGCCCTGGCGTTCGGTGTAGCCCTGTTCTGCCTGGTCACACCCTGAGCAGGCGGGAGAGCCGGGGCAGCCAGATCGGCATCCACTGGCTGCGGGTGGCCCACAGGGTGCGCCGGTACAGGGTGAACGAGGACCACTGCGCCGCCGTGGTCGGGTCCGGCGCCTTGACCATCACGTAGTACCAGCCGGCCCACGCGGCGAGGACGGCAGCGGCGACCGCCCACCCCTGCCACGGCCACAGGTCCCAGGACGACCAGCCGATCAGCAGGGTCCACAGCATCAGGTACCGCTCGACCAGGCCGATCGGGCCGGCCTTCGCCCGCTCCCAGTACGCCCAAGCGAACGGTAGGGCGACCGCCAGGGAGAAGCCGAACCGTTCGGGGACACGGATGAGGAACTTCACCTCATCGGAGAACCCCCACGTCTCCAGCAGCTCCCCCCGGCCCAGGAGCCACCCGAGAAGGTTGGTGTCCCGCACGATCACCGCCAGGAACAGCACGAAACCGATGAGCAGCCACGCCTTCCACGGCCGTCTCGTGGCCGCCTCTCGGGCGGCGGCGAGCGCGGCCAGCCGCTGCTGCTGCTCGGCGGCGGCCCTCTCGGCCTCCCGTCTGGCCTGCTCGCGCTCCTGCCTGAGCTTGCGGGCGGCCTCATCCATCTCCGCGCGGGCTCGCGCGTGCGCCTCCCAGACCTCCTGGGCCCGTCTGCTGCCGGCGAATCCGCCCCCGCCCCCACTGGCCGTCGAGGTCCGCGCCGAACCGGTCGAGCTGCCGGCGCCGGCGTACGACCCGCTCAACTGCCGGTCGTAGGCGTCCCGGGAGGCGGGGTCGACCAGGGTGTTGTACGCCTCGGTGATCAACGCGAACAGGGCGCCGTCGCCGCCGGTGTCCGGGTGGGTGGTCCGTGCCAGCTTGCGGTACGCGGCCTTGATCTGAGCGGTCGTGGCGTCCTTGGGCACCCCGAGCAGCTCGTAGTGGCTGTGCGCGCTCATCGGCTCCCGGGCCCCTCTCCGTGCGTGTCCCCCGACCGGCTGCCCGGGGCGTGTTCACCCCTCACCCTTGGCTGCGCCGGACGCCTTCCCTCACCCGCCCGGGGGCAGCCTCAGGACCGGAGACAGTGTGCACCATCCCGCCACCGCGGCCGCGCATTGCCGTGGGAGCCGGGTCCGGCACCGTGCCAACTCATGCCCCGCGCTCGACTGCCCCGCGCCCTGTCCGCTCTCACCGTTGCTGTGCTCACCGGCCTGACCCTCCCCGCCCCGGCCGCCAGCGCCACCGCCGCGGTCGAGGCGCCCTCCCACGCCCCGGTGGAGGCTGTCCCGGCCGCGGCGTTCCCGACCCCGAAACCGCCGGTGACCCTGCCTGCCGGGATCGAGGACAGGGCCACCTACGTGCCGAACAACTCCTGCGCCGCGACCACCCTGCCCGGCACCACCAAGCTCGCCGCCCTGCTGCAGCAGAACTACGGCATCGGCGGGTGGGCGCCGCGTGACTGCGGGCTGAACGGGGCCGGGTCGGTCACCGAGCACTACGACGGGCGCGGGTACGACTGGTACACCACCGTCCGGAACGCCAACAGCAAGGCGGCCGCCGACCACTTCATCAACTGGTTGATGGCCACCGACTCCGCGGGGAACCCCTACGCCAACTTCCGGCGGATGGGGATCATGTACGTGATCTGGAACGACTACCGGTTCCCCAAGTACAACGGCCAGCCCGGGTGGGACCCCTACCGCGACTGCACCACCGACCCGGCGAAGAAGGACCGGTCCTACGACACCTTCTGCCACCGCGACCACGTCCATTTCTCCATGTCGTGGGAGGGCGCTCGGGCCCAGACCTCATTCTGGTCGGGGAAGGTAGCCGCGCCCGACTACGGCCCGTGCCGACTGCCTGACCTGAACTGGGCCCCGCCCCGGACCACACCCAACCCGACCCGGTGTGACGTCCCGCCGGCTGTCACCGCCCCGCCGGGGTCCAGCGCCCTGCTGAAGGACCTGTACACCTGGTCCGGGATGGTCCTGGGCGACGGCTCCCGCGGCCCGGTCGTCAAGGTCATCCAGACCGCGCTCGGGGTCACCCCCGACGGGGTGTTCGGCCCGGCCACCCTCGCCGCGCTGCAGTCCTTCCAGTCCCGCGCCGGGGTCCCGGTCACCGGGGTCACCGACGTCTCCACCTGGAGGGCGCTGCTCGCCGAGCACGGCAACAGCAAGACGCCTCGCCTGGCCGGTTCGGACCGGTACGCCACCGCCGCCACGATCGCTGCCCAGTTCCCCGCCGGCGTCGACGTCGCCTACATCACCACCGGCACCGCGTTCCCCGACGCCCTGGCCGCCGCAGCCGCAGCCGGCAACCAGGACGCCCCAGTCCTGCTGACCCGCCCCGGCGCCCTCCCGGCCGCGGCCGCCGCCCAGCTGGACCGGCTCAAGCCGCGCCGGATCGTGGTCGTCGGCGGCACCGAGTCGGTCTCGGACGAGGTGATGGACGCCCTGACCGTCCACGCCACCACCGGGCAGGTGACCCGCCTGGCCGGGTCGGACCGGTACGCCACCTCCGCGGCGGTCTCGGCCACGTTCGCCCCGGGGGTCGACGTCGCCTACATCGCCTCCGGCGCCGACTTCCCCGACGCCCTGGCCGGCGCCGCCGCTGCGGGGGTCACCGGCGGCCCGGTGCTGCTGACCCGCCCCGGGTCCCTGCCGGCGGCGGTGCGGGCCGAGCTGACCCGGCTGGCGCCCAAGCGGGTCGTGATCCTCGGCGGTGAGGCGAGCGTCACCGACCAGGTGCGCACCCAGCTGGTCGACCAGGGGGCGCCGGTGACCCGCCTCGCCGGGTCGAACCGGTACGGCACCGCCGCGGCGGTGTCCGCCGCCACGAACGCTCCCGGCGTGGCCGAGGTCTTCATCGCCTCCGGTGCCGACTTCCCCGACGCCCTGGCCGGCGCCGCCCTGGCCGGCGCCCGCGGCGCCGCCCTTCTGCTGACCGCCCCGGCGTCCCTGCCGACGGCGACAGCCAACGAGCTGGACCGGCTCGCCCCGCGCAAGGTGACCGTGCTCGGCTCCGCTGTCGCGGTCTCCGACGCCGTCGCCGGACAGCTGGCCCGGTACGCCCGCTGACCGGCGGCCGGTCGCCCACGGGCAGGTGAGTGCAACCCGCCCGCCCGTGGGCACCGTCCCCGGTCATGACCGCGGCAGTGACGACCGCACGGCCGGTGTACCTCACCCGTGAGGGTGAGGTGTTCCGCCTGTCGTTCCGGTTCCACCCCGCCCTCGTCGAGCAGGTCAAGAAGCTCCCGTTCGCCGCGTTCGACCCCGACACCCGCACCTGGACAACCCGGGTGTGCGCCCAGGCGGTGCAGGCGTTGCGCGGCATGTACCACCAGGGCCTGGTCGACACCCCCGTGGACACCCTCCTGGCCGACGGGGAGGACCCTGCCCCGTGCAAGGCGGCGGTGCTGCGCTCCGGGACCACCAAGCGCCCCTACTACGTGCACCTGGCGATGCGCGGGGACAACACCTTCGACCGGTTGAAGTCCCTGCCCGGGGCGCGGTGGGACAAGAAGGCCCAGGCGCTCACCTTCCCCCCGCAGGCCAGCGTCGCTTTGGCCGAGCTCGTCGACCGGGGCGTGGTCGACGACCCCGACCGGGTGCTGACCCCCTCCGGGACCGTGGTCGCGTTCGACACCCGCTCCGGCAGGTTCGTCGTCCGCGGGCCCGACCCGCGCGCCGCCGCGGCGTTCCACGCCTCCTTCCCCCACGCCGGGGACATCGTCGCCGCCTGGCAGGCCCGGGGGCTCGAGGTCGACTTCGCCGACGCCTTCTCCGCCGAGGTGTACCGGGGCGAGCTGGCCCGGCAGGGCCCGGGGTTCCAACCGCAAGGGTTCCGTTACGAGCTGTACCCGTACCAGAAGAAGAACGTGGCCGTGGCCCTGGAACGGACCGGGTTCGGCATCTTCGACGCCCCCGGCCTGGGCAAGACCGCCCAGGGGATCGCGGTCGGGATGGAGCTGCTGGCCCGCCGGCAGGTGACCCGGGTGATCGCCATCGTGCCGGCCGGGGTGCGCACCCAGTGGAAGAACGAGATCGTCCGGATGACCGGCTGCTCCCCCTTCGACGTGGTCGTCGTCACCGGGGACCGCAGCCGCCGTCACGACGCCTACGCCGAGGCGGCGAACACCCCGTGGATGGTCGTCCACTACGACGTCCTGGCCCGTGACAAGGCCAAGCTGGCACCCCTGTTCAACGGCGCCCTGGTCGTCGCCGACGAGGCGCACCGGTTGAAGACTTGGAACGCGGTGCGGACCAGGACCGCCCTGGCCCTGGTGGAGTCCGCCGCCCGCCGGCTGGCCCTGACCGGCACCCCCACCGAGACCCACCCGGGGGAGTTCTACCAGGTGCTGTCCGGCTTCGCCTGCCCCGGCGTGCTCGGCACCCCCGGGGACTTCAACGAGCGGTACCGGTACAAGGAGTCCTGGGGCGGGTACACCGGGGCCCGAAACATCGCCGAGCTGCGTGAGCGGTCCCGCCCCCACTACGCCCGCCACACCAAGGAGCAGGTCGCCACCCACCTGCCTCCGCTGCGGGTGCAGCAGCTCATCCTCGACCCCGACCCCGCCTACGCCGGGGCGCTGCGCCGTGCCCACCGGGAGGCTGCCAAGGAGATCCGGGACGCCGCCCGGGCCCGGCTGCACGGCGGGCGGGTCCTGCTCGACCAGGCCCTGGAGGAGCAGGTCGCCACCGGGGCCGAGATGACCGCCACCACCATGCTGCGCCTGCTGGTCGACTCCCCCCGCCTGGTCGCCCAGAGCGCCTCCCCGGCCGCGGAGGCGCTGCGCAACGCCGGGGTGGTCCCCGATGAGGACGGGCCCAAGCTGGATGAGCTGCGGGTACGGGCCGCGGAGTTCAAGGCGACCCAGGACCGCCGCAAGGAGGCGATGGCCGCGGCCGGGAAGACCACGTGCGAACCGAACGACGTGCACGGGGAACGGTTCGTGGTGTTCACCTTCTCCAAGACGATGGCGAACCTGATCTCCGAACGGTTCACCGAGGACGGCATCCCGCACGTGATGTTCACCGGGGACACCTCCGCGGCCGACCGGGACGCCGCGGTCGCCGCGTTCACCGACCCCAACTCCGACGTGATCGCGTTCGTGGCGACCGACGCCGGCGCCGAGGGGCTGAACCTGGGCCGGTGCTGCTCGACCCTCATCAACTTCGACCTGGCGTGGACCCCCTCCCGGCAGCAGCAGCGCGCCAACCGGATCCACCGCCTGGACGGCACCGCGCCCTCCTACCTGGTCCTCAACTTCGTCCTCGCCGGCACCTGCGAGGTCGGTGTCGCCCGGCTGCTGGAGGAGCGGGCGAACCTGCAGGACGCCCTGTTCGGGGAGCAGGGTGGCAAGGCGAAGACGACCGGCACCCGGACCCGGTCACGGTCGCTGCTGGAGGAGGCGTTGAGCGAGATGAACCTCACGACCGGCACCGACCGGGTGAAGGCCGCCAAGGCGAAGGCGGGGAAGAAGCCGTTGCCTCCGCCGGTGACCGGGGGCCCGCCCGACGGTGAGCCGGAGCAGATGGCGCTCCTGTAGTCACCACCCCGTCGATCGTGCCGGCTCCTCCCCCGCCGGCAGTCCCCCAGGGGAAAGGCGCAGCCCCCACCAACCTGGACAGGTGGTGGGGGCTGCTGCGGCTGGGTCAGCCGCTGTAGGCGACCGCCTTGCGCCGCCTGGCCCCTTCCTGGGGAAGCTCGACCAGCGGCCCGGGGGCGGGCAGGTTCGCGATGAGCCGGTCGAACCCGGCGCGCACGTCGGCAGGGACGCCGCCGCGGTTGAACCGGGAGTTGATCTCCTGGTAAGCCCACGCGCGCTCGGTGTGGCGCATCGCCGCGTTGTAGCACTCCCCGCCGTCCCACAGCTTGAGGATGACGACGGCGCCGCGCTGGCAGGAGTCCTTGTAGCTGTAGGTGCAGTTGCCCATGAAGTCCCGGTTGGCGGCGAGCTCGGCCGCGTTGGCGATGAGCTCGACCAGCACGGGCCGGTTCACACCGGGCAGCCGGGTCTGGTGCAGGTTGCGCACCGCCTCCGGGTAGGGGAACCCGGTGACCGACGCCTGCGGGTACAGCTCACGGAACGACTTCGGCTTCTCCGGCAGCTTGTGCGGTTCGACGCCCTCCTCCTCGGGGTTGAGCGCCGCGACGAGGGTGCGGGCCAGGAACGTGATCGGTGACTCCGGCCGTTCGGCCGGCTTCAGCCACCACAGGCTCGAGGCGAACACCGCCAGGTCCGGGTCGATCGCCTCCCCGCTGCGCAGCTTGGCTGCGACGTCGGAGAAGAACCCTCGGAGTTCCTCACTCGGCGGCAGCTCGGCGACGAGCTCACCGACCTGCGGGGAGTAGGCCAGGGCCCCGTCCATCAGCTGCTCGGTGATCGCGGCGTGCGCGGCCGGGGTGCCCCGGGTGACCCCGGCGAGCAGCTCCCGCACCGCCTCCTGGGCGGCTTGGACACGTGCCCGGTCGACCTCCTCGGCTTCGGCACCCACGGGCGCCCCACCGCGGTGACGGGTGCCGGTCCGCACGACCACCACACCGGAGGTCATGTCCCACCAGCGGCCCTGGTGGGCTTCCTCCCACAGGGACACCAGCAGCTGCTCGCGGCGGGCGCCCTGGTTCGACCCGTGCTTGTCCGGGTAGTGGGACATGATCGCCCGCAGCTGGGCGGCCAGGGTGATCGTGTACCGCTCCGGCGCGAACGCCGTGCTCACGTTCCCGGCCACGCTGATGAGCCGGGCGAGCCGGTCCGGTTCCAGCAAGGGTGCGGCGGCTGCGGCGAACCCCAGCATCTCCACCGCCTGTGCGTACAGGCTGCGACCGGTCGCGTCGGTGGCCAGCAGGGCGGCCGCGACAGCCTTGACGACAGCCTTGGTCGCCTTGGTCTGGCCGGGCGGGCAGGACCAGTCGAACAGGTCCCGGCACAGCCTCTTCATGTCCAGCCGGGCTGCGTTCAGGGTCTCGATGTCACCCAGGTCGATGAGGCGCGCCAGCGCGGTGCGGGTCGCCTGCGTCGGGGACACCACCGGGGAGACCCGGGCGGCCCCACCGGCGGCCGGTGGGGCGGTGCGCCCCAGCAGCGCCAGCGCGTTACCGACCGCCGTCGCCGCCTTGGGCTTCGACGCCCGGGCCGGGGCCGGGGTGTCCGGCTCGGCCTCGAAACCCTCCAGGGTCTCCAGCCCGGGGTCACCCACGGGCAGGCCCTCGGGGATGAGTGCGGTCATGGCACTCCTTTCTTGTGGTCCCGGCGCGGGGGGTGAGCCCCGCGCCAGGTGCTATCTGACGCCAGGTCACCGTCCGCGCGTCCGGGTGCGAGGCAACCACACACGGTCCTGCCGCACCTGGGGGCACCTGGTGGACATCGCTGGGGACCGGCGGACCGTCAACGGCCGTTGCCCCCAGCGAAAGGACACCTGCGCGGTGATCGACAACACCCGGCGGCTGCTGCTGCCCCGTGGCCTTCCCGGTTTCGAGCAGATGCGGGAGGCGACCCTGACCCCGTTGGGCGGGCCCGGCGTGGGTGAGGTGTACGCCGAGCTGTCCGACGCCTCCGGTGACCCGGTGCGGTTCCTGCTGGCCGACCCGGCGGCGTTCTTCGCCGGGTACACCTTCCCCCTCCCCGAGGCCGACCAGGAGGCCCTCGGTCTGACCGACCCGGCCCAGGCGCGGGTGTGGGTGGTCCTGACCGCCACCGAGCAGGGGTTCCTGGCCAACCTGCGCGGCCCCGTGGTGGAGAACCCCGCCACCGGCAGGGCCGTCCAGGTCGTCTTGGACGACACCTTCCCCCTAGCCGCCCCGGTGGCGGGCTGAGGAGGGGTCGACGTGCTCGTCATCACTCGCAAGCCCGGGCAGACCATCCACATCGGCGAGGGCATCGTCGTGGAGGTCGTCGCCGTCCGCGGCGACCAGGTACGCCTGGCCATCTCCGCCGACCGGTCGGTCCCGATCCACCGGGGCGAGCTGCTGGAGCAGGTCGCCGAGGCCAACCGGGCCGCCAGCACCGCCGCGGGCCCCACCGGCCTGCCGTTGCCGCCGCTGCCGCGGGGGCGCCGGTGAGCACGGCCACCATGACCGCGACCCAGACCCGCACCCAGGGCGAGGCCGTCGACACCGAGTCGCTGATCATCACCTGGATGCCGTTGGCCCGCTCCATCGCCACCGACTTCCTGGCCCGGGCACCCCGGCACACCGACCGGGACGACATCATCTCCGCGGCCTTCCTCGGCCTGGTCGAGGCGGCCAACCGGTACGACCCCTCCACCGGGGTGCCGTTCAACCGGTGGGCCCCCACCCGGATCCGTGGGGCGATCCTGGACGCCGCCCGCGCGTGCGACCCGCTGTCGAAGTCGACCCGCAAGGAGATCCGGGAGCTGCAGGCCGCCGAGGAGGCTCTCACCCAGCAGCACGGCACCACCCACGTGGGGGACGAAGCGCTCGCGGCCACGCTCGGCTGGGACGTCGCGACGATCCGCGCCGCCCGGGCGCAGTTCCACCGGGCACTGTCCACGTCCCTGGACGCGGTCCTGGACGACGCCGGTGAGGAGTCGTTCTCGGTGCGCCTGGTGGACGCCGACCCTACCCCGTTGGAGACGCTGGAGCGCCGCGAGCTGGACCGGTACACCGCGGACGCGATCGCCACGCTGCCGGACCGGTTGCGGGAGGTGGTCTCGGCCTACTACCTGCGTTCGGAGCCCTCGACCGTGACCGCCGAACGGCTGGGCCTGACCCCGCAGCGGGTCGGTCAGCTGCGCCGGGAGGGCTTGGACATGCTGAAGGCGGGGATCTCGGCCCAGTACGAGCAGGTGCGCGCCCAGACCGCGACACCCTCCCCGGCCGCTTCCAGCCGGCCCGGGACGGCAGCCCGCAAGGCAGCCCAGCTCGCCTCCTACGCCGCGGCCCTGGCGGGCCGGTCCACGTTCGCCGAGCGGCTCAGTCTCTGAGCCCCGCGGCTGGGGTCAGCCGGCGCGGCCCTAGTCGACCGGCTCGACCGCCAGATCGGTGACCCGCACACCCCGCTCGTCGGCCGCGTCCTCCTCCACCGTGCAGGTGTACCGGTACTCCTGACGCTGCCCGGACCCGTCTTCACGGACGGTCGCCGTGCCGGTCACCAGGTACCGACCCTCCCCCAGGTTCTCCACGACGGACTCACCCCGGTCCACGGACGCTCCGGTCGGGTCGCCCAGCTCGGTGTACAACGGGAGCCCGCACTTGGCCCACGCCCGCTGGTCGATCGGGACCTCCTCGGGCTGGTCACCGGCGATGACGCACCCGGACAGGGGGAACAGGGCGGCCAGGGCCAGCGGCCAAGCCGCTCGAGGGATCCTCACGCGGTGCATCGTGGCACTCCTTCCACGCGCGCCTGCACGACGCGCCGTGTCCGGGACCCTCAGCGCAGCTCCTGCAGCGCCCAGAGGAGCCCTTCCAGCAGGCGTGGCGCGGAAGGTGGTCCGCTCACCCCGCCGAGGGTGAACGTCCCGAGGACCTCCCCGCGGCTGGCGGCGTTGACGATCGCGACCGCACCGGCCGGGCCGACCCCGGAGACCACCCCGCCGCCGCGTTCAGGGTCCAGGTGCCCGGCACGGGCCAGGGCCTCGTCGACGGCGATCAGGAGCGCGTCGGCCCAGTCCTGCGGGCTCTCCGGTCGCAGCGCCGCGGCCTGGGCGACCACCTGCGCGGACAGTCCCTGGGCAACCAGGTCGGCGGTCGACCAGTCGAGGTCCTCCGGGGCCGGGGCCGGGTCAGGCAGGACCGGGCGGTGCGCCAGGTCCCCGGACGGCGGTGGGCTGGCAGCGGCCGGGTCGCCTTCTGCCGGGTCCTCCCGTGTGCCGGGCACCTCGGTGCCGGTGTCCTCCTCGGGGGTGACCCCGGCGGCGGTGAGGAGCTGCTCCAGGACCGCGGTGCCCGCGGCCAGGGAGTCACCTGGTGCGGGTGCGGACGCTTCCGACTCACCTGCTGGTTCGGGGCGCTGGGCCGGTTCGGCCAGGCCGGTGACGGTCAGGACGACCTCGGTGGTGCGCCACGGCCCCAGGCCGCGGGTGACCTCCTGGGCGTGCCCGACCCGGACCTGGCCGAGCCGGTGGGCGGCGGCGAGCGCCTCGGCCAGGGTGGGGGCGGTGATCTTCCACTGGCCGGCCCCGGTGCTCTCGACCCGGGCACGCACCCCCGGTGCGGGACGGGCCGGCGGTGCCGGGTCGGGGCGGGTCGGGGTGTCGAAGACGACCGCCTCGAGCCGTTCGGTTGCCACCACGGCGGCTGTCAGGGTGTCCTCGAACTCCGTCGGGGTGGCCGGGCCGGCCAGGTAGGCCCGGCGGGCCCGGGCGCGGGCGGCTGCGGTGGGGCTCATGCGGCCTCCTGACCGGGCAGCTGGACCGTGCCGACCACCTCATAGGTGAACGCGCTCGAGAGCTCCTCGTAGGAGATGACGGGTAGGTCGGGGCGCCCGGCGGCAACCATGCGTCGCACCGCGGGACGGATCTTGGCCGCGCAGGCCAGGGCGACCTTCTGCCCGTCGCTGGTGTTCTCGGCGGCGGCGACCGCGCCGGCCATCCCTTCCATGAGAGCCTTGGTGGTTGGGCCATCCAGGGCCAGGTAGGTGACCCCCCCGTCCCCGACCCGAGTCGCTTCGACCAGGGAGGCTTCCAGGGTGGGGTCGAAGGTGACCAGGCGCAGCACCCCGGCTTCTGCGACCTTGTCGCAGATGGTCGGGCCCAGGGCTTTGCGGGCAGCCTCGGTCATCGCCTCGATGGTCCGGTTGGTCCGGGCGGCGGCGGAGACGGCTTCGGCGATGCGTTCCATGTTCCGGATCGGGACCCCTTCGCGGAGCAGGGCGCGCAGCACCTCGTGCAGCTCGGCCAGGGAAATGACCTCCCCGTCGACCTCGGCGGCGACAGCGGGGGCGGTGGCGGCCAGGGTCTCCACGTGCGTCTTGACGTCCTGGCGGGTGAGCAGCTCGGCGGCGTGGGACTTGACGACCTCGGACAGGTGGGTGACCAGGACGGTGGTCCGGTCGATGACGGTGGCGCCGGCGGCGGCGTAGGTGCGGGCGGTCGCCTCCGGCACCCACACCGCGGGCAGGCCGAACACCGGGTCGGTGGTCGGCTTGCCGGGGACCGGGCCCAGGGTGGGGTCGGTCAGGACCATGGAGCACCCGGCGGGCAGCTCGGCCAGGGCGACCCGGACCCCGCGGACGTACACCGCGTAGTGCCCGGCGGGGGTGGTGTCGACGTCGGAGGTGCGGACCGCGGGGACGACGATGCCAAGCTCGGCGGCGATCGCGCGGCGCAGCTGGCGGACCTTCTCGACCAGGTTGCCGCCCCGGTCGACGTCGAGCAGGTCCAGCAGGTCGCTGGCCAGCTCAAGGCGCAGCGGGTCCATCGCGGCGGAGTTCAGCGCGGCCTGGGTCTCATCGACCTCCACGACCGGCTCCGGCTCCGGTTCGGGCTGCGGGGCGGGCCGGCCGACCCGGAAGGAGGTGACGGCCATGACGACGGCGATGAGGGCGAACGGGCCGAACGGCAGCCCGGGCAGCAGCGCCATCACCATGGCGACGACCGCCGCGCACCGCAGCGCGATCGGGTTGCCGAGCAGCTGTCCGGTCAGGTCCGGGCCGAACCCGCCGGGGGCGTCAGGGTCCTCCCGGCTGACCCGGGTGACCAGGATGCCGGAGGCGACGGAGATGAGCAGGGCGGGGATCTGGGAGACCAGCCCGTCACCGACCGAGAGCAGGGCGAACCTTGCGGCGGCCTCCCCGGGGGACATGCCCATCTGGAGCATGCCGACGGCGAACCCGGCGATGAGGTTGATCGCGACCATGACCACCGAGGCGATCGCGTCACCCTTGACGAACTTGGACGCACCGTCCATCGCCCCGTAGAAGTCGGCTTCGGCAGCGATCTCGGCACGCCGGGCCCGGGCTCCCTTCTCGTCGATCGCGCCGGAGTTCAGCTCGGCGTCGATCGCCATCTGCTTGCCCGGCATGGCGTCCAGGGTGAACCGGGCGGCGACCTCGGAGACACGGCCGGCGCCGGCGGTGATGACCGCCAGCTGGATGACGACCAGGATGAGGAAGACGACCAGCCCGACGATGAGGTTGCCGCCGACGACGAAGTGCCCGAACGCCTCGATGACGTTCCCGGCGTGCCCGTCGAGCAGGATCAGCCGGGTGGAGGAGACGTTGAGCGCCAGCCGGGTCAGGGTGGTGACCAGCAGCAGGGCGGGGAAGACGGAGAACTCCAGCGCGCGGCGGACCATGAGGGCGGTCAGCAGCACCAGGATCGAGATCGCCAGGTTGGTCGCCAGCAGCACGTCCAGCAGGACCGGTGGGAGCGGCAGGACGAGCAGGATGACGATCATGACGATCGCCAGCGGGACCGCGGCCGCGGTCAGCTTCTTCCACCCTTCCGGCTTGGGCACCTTGGTGGTGGTCCTGCTCACGTGCGTCCTGCCTTTCGCTGCCGTTCGGCCATGAGGGCGGCCAGGATGGTGGCCACCGCGTCGTAGAGGTCTGCGGGGATGAAGGTGCCGACCTTGCAGGAGGCGTACAGTGCCCGCGCGAGCAGAACGTGCCGTCTGACCGGCACGTCGCAATCGGCTGCCTTGGCCCGGATCCGGTCGGCGATGACGCCGGCTCCCTTGGCGACGACCTTGGGGGCCGGCAGGGACGGGTCGTACTTGAGCGCGACCGCGATGTGGGTGGGGTTGACCAGGACCACGTCGGCGTCGGCGACCGCGGCGATCATCCGGTTGCGGCTCATCGCCAGCTGCCGTGACCGGCGGGCCGCCTTGAACACCGGGTCTCCGTCGGAGGCCTTCATCTCCTGCTTCACCTCGGCCTTGGTCATCTTCGACTGCTTGGTGAACCGTTTGTGCTGCCAGATGACGTCGGCGACGCCGACCAGGACCGCGGCGACGGCGCACCAGGCCAGCAGGGTCATCACCGCCGACCCGACCGCGGCGAGGAACCCGGGCAGGGTGTCGGAGGCGGAGATGATGAGCGGCACCTGGGCGGACAGGGCCATGTAGGCGGCCACGCCGACGACGCCGAGCTTGACCACGCCCTTGCCGCCTTCGACCAGGGAGTTGAGGGAGAACAGGTTCTTCACCCCGTTCTTGGGGTTCAGCTTGCGGAACTGCGGTTTGAGCCCGTACGGGTTCGGTTTGGACCGGGTGACCAGCGCCTGGGCGGCCACCGCGGCGGCGGCGACCACCAGGGCGGGGACGGCGACCGCGGCGGCGACCCCGACGACGGCCTCGGTCAGCAGGGAGATCGCCTGCTGGGCGTCCAGGGTCCCGGCGAGCTCCAACGCCCGTTCGGTGGTGTGGGTGAGGGTGGTGTACAGGGTGGAGCCGAGGGTGGGCAGGACCGCCAGGAGCGCGACGGTGCCGGCGGCCATGCCGGCGTCGGTGGACCGGGCGGCGGCGGCCTTCTTGCGCAGGTCCTTCTTCTTCTTCGGTGTCGGCTTCTCGGTCTTCTCCCCGCTCACCGGCCCTCACCTCCTCCCCCGGTCATGTCAGGGTCCTCCCGGCCAGCCGGATGCCCTGCTCCAGGAGGGACTCCACGTGCGCGGGCAGGACCGTCAGGGCCAGGCCGAGGGTGGCGATAGCGACCAGCGGCTTGGTGGTCAGGGACATCGCGAGCATGTTCGCCTGCGGGTAGAACCGGGCCATCAGGCCCAGGGCGGCGTCGGTGAGGAACAGGGCGCCGAGCAGGGGGGCGGCCAGGGTGATCGCGGCGGCGAGCGCGGCGACGAGGGTGCTGGCCAGGGAGGCGACCAGGTGCCCGCGGATCGCGAACGGGGTGCCGGGCGGGGCGGCGTCCAGGAGCCGGCCGAAGGCGGCGATGATCTGGTGGTGGCCGTTGGTGGCGAACACCAGGGCGGCGAACACCAGGGAGTACAGCCGGGAGAACGTGGCGCCCTGCCCGCCGGAGACGGGGTCGAACTGGTTGGCCATGTTCATCGCCGAGACCGCGTCGACGATGTGTCCGGCCATCTCGGCCGCCCGGAACATCAGGGAGCACATCCACCCCAGGGCGGCGCCGAGGAGGACCTCGGTGACCGCGCACGCGAAGAACACCGCGGTCATCGACGGTCCGCCGGGCAGGGCGGAGGGGTCGACGGTGGGGGCCAGGACGAGGGCGAGGACGAACGCGACGGCGATGCGGGCGATCTGGGGGATGCCCTTCATCGAGAACAGGGGGACGGTCAGGGCCCAGCCGGCGGCACGGCACAGCACCAGGAGAAAGACGGTGAGGGCGGCAGGGTCGGTGATGCTCACCCGAGCAGCCCTGGGAGCATCCGGTGGAGCTCTTGGACGAGCTCGCTCATGACCTTCAGGGACCAGGCGGCCTGGGCGATGAGGACCCCGCCGATGGCCAGGAACTTGGGGACCATCGGCAGGGACTGGTCGTTGACCTGGAAGACCGCCTGGAAGATCGACATGGCGACCCCGACGACGAGGGCGGCGATCAGTGGGGGGCCGGCGAGCTTGAGCGCGGCCTCTGCGCCCAGCGCCATGATCTTGATGACGTCGCCTTCGTTCACGACCCTGTCCTGTCCGCTCGCCGGTCCGTTGGTCAGCACCCCCGGTGGGGTGCGTGCAGGTCCGGGACGGTGCCGAGGACGGGCCGGTGCGCAACCACCGCAGCGCTCGGGATGGGGTGGCTGACAGGGCCAGGGGTCAGGGTGCCGGGCCGGCGCTGCCGGTCAGTCGCCGGGTGGCACGGCCGGTCAGGGCAGGGCGGTGCCGGCCACCTCGGTGATCAGGCGGTGGAAGGTCCCGTTGAGTGCCAGGGTGAGGACCAGGGCGGGCACGCCCAGGGCGAGCAGGTACTTGGCGCTCGCCTTCAGCTGCGCCACCGGTGTGGCGTCCCGGTTGCCCAGCCCGGTCAGGCGCCCGGTCAGGGGGATGAGGACGGCCAGGCTGACGGCCAGGGTGATGAGGGCGGGCACCGGCCCGAAGCCCCGGTATGCGATGGCCGTGAGCAGCAGCGCCAGGAAGGCCGGGGCGGCCCGGGGGGGGCGGGGGGCGCTGGCGGTGGCTGTCGTGGTGCTCGTCAGTCACGGCTCTCCTTGGTGGTGGCGGGTCACGTTGCCCGGGCGCGGGTCAGAAGTCCAGCCAGGGCTGTGGGACATGGTGGTGTGCGCTGCACGCACAGTGCCGGGCGCCGGCCCGGGCGCAGTCGGGTGCGGGGTCAGGCTCTGGCGGCCGGGGTGGCCCGGTCCAGGGTCTGGGCGATGGCGGCCAGCCAGGGGCGGCCGGTGACCGCGTCGGCGCGGGCGCGGGCCTGTTCCAGGGTGGTCGCGTTGTCGAGGGCCTCCAGCAGGGCGCCGGGGTCGACGACCGGGCGGCCGGCGCCGTCGCACTCGCCGCGGAAGGTGCCCAGGCCCGGGTGGTAGGCGGTGAGCGTCCCCGGATCCTTCTCCCCCGGCTCCACCCACACCATCCAGGAGAACGGGGCACGGCGGGTCAGGTCGTCCAGGCGGTCGGCGACCTCGGCCTGGGTGCCGGCGTCGCGCGCCCAGGTGGTGGCCGCGCTGTCCGGGCCACGCTCGAAGGTCCACGGGTCACCGGCCGGGTCGGCGATGACGGTCAGGGCCTCGGGGAGCAGTTCGGCAGGCACGCCGGCGACAGCGGCGAACAGGGTGAGGGACACAGGGGCTCTCCGGTCAGTAGGTCTCGTCGGGGCGGGAGCCGGCCTGGCGGGCGAACTTGGGGCGCTGGCCGGCGACGCGGACCAGGACGACCCGGCTGTGGCCGCCGTCCACGGACAGGCGCCGCAGCAGGTACAGGAACGGGTTGTCCCACTGCCACGGGGTCTCGAGCAGGGTGAGCAGGCGCGGCAGGTCGGTGACGGTGACCGGCTTCCCGTCGTGGCCGAGGTACTCCATGTGCCCGCCGGTGACGGGGCCGCCCAGCAGCTGCACGAGGTGCCCGTGCAGGGTGGGGCGCTCGGGGAGCCCGGGTGGCGGCGGGCCCAGCGGCGAGTCGGAGGTCAAGCGACCCCCGACCACGGTGAACCCGGTGGTGGCGGGCGCCGGGGACTGGGTGAGCATCGTGGTCCTCCTCCCGGGTGGCCGGTGACGCCGGGAGGTGTGCCGGCGCCGCGGGCCACGTCACTCACCCGCCCCTCCCCGAGGGTGCACCTGGCGGGCTACCCTCCGCCGACAGCGTTGAACGAGTTCACCAGCGACTCCACCAGCAGGTACCACCCGTCGGCGGCGACGAACAGCAGCAGCTTGAACGGCAGGGAGATCATCGACGGCGGCAGCATCATCATCCCGGCGCTGGACAGGACCGCGGAGACCACCAGGTCGATCACCAGGAACGGGACGAAGATGACGAACCCGATGAGGAAGGCGGTGCGCAGCTCGCTGATGACGAACGCGGACACGATCGTGGACAGATCCAGGTCGCCCATGTTCGCCGGGCGGGGCGCGTCGGCCAGCTTGACCATCAGCCCCAGGTCCTTCTCCCGCACGTTGGCGAGCATGAACTCCCGCAACGGCTGGGTGGCCGTGGTGAAGAAGGTTGCGTTGTCCATCTGACCGTTCAGCCACGGCTGCAACGCGGTCTCGTTCACCTTCGCCAGCGGCTTGGCCATCACGAAGCTGGTCAGGAACAGCGACAGCCCGATCAGGACCGGGGTCGGCGGCAGGGTCGGGGTCCCGAGGGCGGAACGGGTCAGGGCCAGGACGACCACGATCCGGGTGAACGCGGTCATCATCACCAGCATGAACGGGGCCAGGGCGATCAGGGCGATGAGGACGACGTTCTGCAGGCCGGAGGACAGCAGGTTGCCTTCCGTCAACGCGTTCCCCGTGGTGCCGGCCAGCCCGGGCACCAGCGAGTCCGGGACCGGCAGCACCGGGGTGTCCTGCCCGGGGCCGGGCAGGGTCGGGCCGGCCTGGGCGTGGGAGGGCACGGCACCGGCCAGGACGGCCACGACACCGAGCGCGAGGACCAGCAGGACCCGGGCGGCGCGGTTCACGAGCTCACCCCGCCCTGGGCGGGCGCCTGGCCCTGCCCCGTCGACTGGTCCCGGTCCTGATCTGCAAGGGCGCCGGCGAGCGCCTGGGAGAACCGCCCCTGCCCCGTCATCGCGGGTGCGGGGCGGCGGGCGGCCAGGGTGGCACCGATGGTGCGCCGCCACGCGGTGAGGAACCCCCGCGGGATCGGCCCCTGGGCCTGCAGGGCGGTGACGAACCGTTCCCGGAACGTCCCCTCCAGCGCAGGCCGCGCGGGCACGACCGCGGCCGGGGCGGCCGGGTCCGGCTCGGGCGGGGTGGGCAGGTCGACCTCGCCCAGGTTGGTCACCTGGTGCTCGGTGACCCCGAGGGCGAAGGTGGCCTCCCCGACGCGGACGACAGCCAGCTGGGCGCCGCGGGCCAGGGGGGTGCGGGCCAGGACGGTGACCGCGTCGTGGTGGGCGCCGCGGGCCTTGGCGGCGTGGCGGCGGACGACCCACGCGAACGCGCCGAGCAGGCCGAACACCACCCCCACCTGAAGCAGGAGCGTGAGGGTGTCCATGGCCCTTACTCGCCGCTGGTCAGCGACAGGATCTTCACGGCCATCCGCCCCTCGACGGTGACCGCCTCGGCGGTGCCGACCTTGTGCCCGTTGACGAGCAGGTCGACGGGGGCGTCGACGGCCCGGTCCAGGGTCAGGACCTGCCCCTCGCGCAGGGCGAGCAGCTGGGCCAGCGGCAGGGTCGCCTTGCCGGCCTGGGCGCTCACCTCCACCTGGACGGCGCTGATCGCGCCGAGGGCCTCCGCGGTCGGGGTGGACCCGTCCCCGGGGACCGCCTCGGGGGCGGCCAGGGTGGACAGGTCGGGGGTGGTGCTCATGGCGGTGGTCCTCCAGGTGGTGTCGAGCGTCACGGCGACGCGGTTGTCCTTGTGGCCCAGGCGGCCGGCGGCGATCAGGACCCCGCCGGCGTGCAGCAGCCACGGGGTGGACGTCAGCGGCGCCAGCGGCAGGTGGTCGCCGGGGCGCAGGGCCGCCATGGTCGCGGCCGGAACGAGCGTCACCGGCAGGGTGACGGTCAAGGTGGCCGGGACATTCGCGCACGCGGCCACCATCGGCTCGTGCAGCGCGGAGACGGTGCGTGCCGACCCGGGCACGACCAGGCGCAGCGACCCGGGCGCCTGGTCGACGGTGAGGTCGATGGTGACCTCGATGAGCTGCTCGGCTCGGACCTCGGCCCAGGCGCGGGCGCCGGTCTGGCCGGTCAGGGTGAACCGTGGTGCGATGTCGGGGGCGACCGCGTCCAGGACCGGGGCCAGGGCCGGCAGCAGGTGGGTGCCGAGCAGGCGCAGGTCGGAGGCGGTGAGGTCCCGGTCGGCGGCGGGTCGGACGGGCAGACCGAGGAAGGAGTCGACCAGTGGGCCCAGGGTGCCCGGGGACAGCTCGAGGACCGACCCGGGAGCGGCGCCGACGCGGACCCCGTCCAGGGGGCGGGCGGCCAGGGCGGAGGTGGCGGCGACCCCGGCCAGACGGGCCTTGACCTGCCGGCCGCCGACGACGGACAGGGACCGGCCCACGGCGGCGACCACGTCGCTGAGGCCGGGGTAGAGGATGTCGTAGTCGCGCACCGGCGGGACGGGCGTGGCCGGCGGTGCGGCTGGGTTGGGTGGTGTCGGCACGAGGGGTCACCGTCCCGTCGTCGGGCGTTCCCGCAATGGGCTCAGCCGCCGGCCCCGGCGGGGGCCGGGGGGACCTGGACGACGAGCTCAACCCGGCGGTTGGCGGCCCGTCCCTTGTCGGTGGCGTTCGACTCACGGGGGCGGGTGTCGGCGTACCCGGCGGCGGAGAGCCGGTTGGCGTCCAGGCCGGCCTTGTCCAGGTAGTGCAGCACGTTGGTGGCCCGGTGGGTGGACAGCTCCCAGTTGGAAGGGAACCGGGGGGTGTTGATCGGGTGGTTGTCGGTGTGCCCCTCGATCACCATCGGGTGCTCGTGGTCGTCCAGGACCGGCTCCAGCCGGTTGAGGACCTTCTTGCCCGAGGGGAGCAGGTCGGCGCTGCCGTAGTCGAACAGGACCTTGTCGGAGAAGCGGATGATGACCCCGCGCGGTTCCCGGGTGACGGTGACCACGTCCCCCAGGCCGGCGTTCTTCACCTCCTGCCGCAACCGGCGGATGAGGTCCTCGACCGGGTCCTCCTGGGTGTTGGGGTCGGTGGTGATCGGCTCGATGACCTCCGGCTCGGGGTCCTCCCCGGTCGGGTCGAGCTTGCCGGCAGGGTCGGTGCCGAGGGCCTCGGCGACGGTGTTGCGCAGCGCGTGGTACTTGGAGATGTTCACGCTGGACATGGAGTACAGGACAAGGAACAGGGCGAACAGGACGGTCATCATGTCCGAGTAGGACACCAGCCACCGTTCGTCGACGTGCCCCTCGTCGTGGCCGCGGCGGCGGCGGCGTCCGTGCCGGGAAGCCATCAGGAGACCTCGCCCGGGCCGGCGAGGGCCTCACGCTCCTTGGCGGTCAGGTTCGTCTTGAGCCGCTCGGTGAGCATCCGGGCGGTGCCGCCAGCCTGCAGCTCGACCATCGCCTCGACGATGAGGGACCGGTGCTCGACCTCCAGGGCGGTCAGCCGCTTCAGCTTCTGGTTCAGCGGCAGCCAGAGGAGGTTGGCCGAAGCCAGGCCCCAGAACGTGACGAGGAACGCGGCGGCGATCGCGTGGCCGAGGGCGCTGGGGTCGGACAGGTTGCCCAGGATGTGCACCATCGACATGACGGTGCCCATGATCCCGATGGTGGGGGCGTACCCGCCGGCCTGGGCGAAGAAGTTCTGGGCGACCTTGTGCCGGGCCTCCATCGCGTCGATCTCGGCCTCGAGGATGTCCCGGAGCCGTTCGGAGTCCAGGCCCTCGGCGATGAGCTCGACCCCGCGGCGGGTGAACGGGTCGGTGATCGTCGCCAGTTGCTTCTCCAGCTCGACCACGCCACCGCGGATGCGGACGGTGGCCAGCTGGGCCAGGGCGGTGATCGTGTCCACCTTCGACGGGGGCTTCTTGGCCAGCAGGGCCTTCTTGACCGCCTTCGGCAGGATCGCCAGGTCGGCGGCGGTGTTGCCGAACGCGGCGATCGCCAGGGTGACCCCGAAGACCAGGATCATCGGGGCGGCGATGGAGAACAGGATCGCGACCGAGGACCCTTCCATGGCCTGGAACGCGGCGATGGCGGCCCAGGCCAGGACGAAGACGATCGGGGAGATGGGGTCCATCAGGACTCCTGGGCGGTGTTGGTGGTGCGGGCGAGGAGCTGGTGGGCCACGGCCATGACCGAGCCGCGGTAGGCGGTGATGGCGGCGGCGACCTCGGCGGCGGACTCGGCGACCAGGATGCGTTTGCCGTCCACCAGGGTGATGACGGTGTCGCCGACCTCGTCCAAGGTCTCGACCAGGTCGGGGTTGAGGTGGAACCTCTCCCCGCGCGGGCGGGTCAGCGCGATCATCGGGTGCTCCTGGAGGTCACGGGGCCGACCCCGGTGCGGGCCGCCCTCGGTAGGGGTATCGGCTGGGGAACGGTCCGCGGAAAGCCGCCCGGCGCCGCAGTCTGCGCCTCGACGCGCCGGGGCCCCCTTGCGCGCCCGGGCGGGCCGGGTGGACGGTGGCCGGCGTGGGACGTCCCGTGACGACGCGCCTGCTCGCCCTGGTGCTGGCCGTGCTGTTCCTGTCCGCTGGGGCGTGCCTGCGCTCCAACCCCCTGGACGACCTGGGCCGGGTCGTGGGCACGCGCGGCAGCAACGTCCTGCCGTACCTGGACGACCCGATCCTGGGCGCGGCCCGGGCCAGCGTCGACGACGCCGCCCGGCAGGCGCTGACGCTCAGGTCCACGTTGGCGGAGGAGTACCGTCAGCTGCCCGATGAGGTGAAAGGGACCGCGTGCAACGCGTTGACCGCGTGGGTGGACGCAGTGCTCGCCCCGGCCGACCCGTCCGCAAACCTCGGCGGCGCCCTGGAACGGGTCGAGACCTACCGGACGGTCAACGACGCGGTGAACACCTTGCACGGGCTGCTGAGCGAGTACAACCAGTACGCGTCGGTGCAGGCGCTGAGAGCCGACCTGGGTGCGGCGTTGGAGGCGTGGGAGAGCGAGGGCGCGACCCCGCTCATCGTGTTCCTGGCCAAGAGCGCGACGTGTGAGGTCGCCAAGTCCCTGTGACGGGGCGTCGTAGGCCGGGACGTGGGTGGTGCCTCCGGGATGGCGCAGGGCCCCGCACCGGTCGTCACCGGTGGGGGCCCCGGGCTGTTGCGGCGGGCGTGCCGGTCAGCGCTTGAGGTTGACCAGGTCGCCGAGGACCTCGTCGCTGGTGGTGATCACCTTGCTGTTCGCCTGGAAGCCGCGCTGGCCGATGATCAGGGCGGTGAACTCCTGACCGAGGTCGACGTTCGAGCCTTCCAGGGCACCGGCGATCACCTTGCCCCGGTCGCCGGTGCCGGCGACGCCGACGGTGGCCTGCCCGGCCGACAGGGCGGCCCGGTAGTGGTTGTCACCGGCCTTCTCCAGCCCGGCGGGGTTGGTGAAGGTGGTCACCGCGACCTGGCCGAGGGTGGTGGTCTGCCCGTTGGAGAACGTGCCGATGATCAGGCCGCCGTCGGCGATGCCGATGGAGCGCAGCGTCCCGGCCGCCTGGCCGTTCTGCCCGGTCGCGGCGGCGGTGGACTCCCCACCGAACCCGGTGAGGGACCCGGCCGCGCCGGCCTGCCCGTAGTCGAGGGTGAACGTCACCGGCGGCACCCCGGGCGGGGTGATCGTGTACGCCGGGGCGGGGACGGCGGAGGTGAGCGCGCCGGTGGCACCGTCGAAGGTGAGGGTGACCGTGGCCGGGGTCAGCGGGTTGCCGTCCGGGCCGGTCGCGGCCTGCTCCCAGGTGTTCGGGCCGGTCTTGGTGAGGGTGACCGACAGGCGGTGGGCCGACCCGAGGCTGTCGTAGACGTCGATGCCGGTGACGATGACGTCCCCCACCTCGGCGTCGGCGGACAGGTTCCCGCCGAGGGTGACGTTCGTGGTCGCGGTCGCCGGGGCGGTCAGGGCGCCGCCGAAGGTGAGGTCGCCGGTGGGGGCGGTCGGGTTGATCACCCCGCCGGGGCCGGCGAGCCACCCCTGGACCAGGCCGCCGGAGGGGTCGACGAGACGGCCGGCGGAGTCGAAGGAGAAGGAGCCGGCGCGGGTGTACTGGATCTCGTCGCCCACCCGGACGGCGAAGAACCCGTCGCCCTGCAGGGCCAGGTCCCCGGCGCGGCCGGTGTTCTTCAGCGACCCGGCCTTGTCGGACAGCTCGATACCCGCCACACGCACCCCCAGGCCGACCTGGGCGGGGTTGGTCCCGCCGGCGGCGGCGGTCCCGGGGGTCCCGGCCCGGGAGGTCTGGGACAGCACGTCGGCGAAGGTGACGGTGCTGGACCGGAAGCCGTCGGTGTTGACGTTGGCGATGTTGTTCGCCACGACGTCCACCATCTCCTGGTGGGCCTTCAGCCCGGACATCCCGGCGTACATCGATCGGATCATGAAAAGGGAGCCTTCCTTTGGGTGGCCGTCCTGGCGGCGGGGTGCGGCGTGCCGGTCCGTGGCGAGCCGTGAACGGTGACGGTGATCAGGTGATCCCGGGGCGCAAGGGGGTCCCCCGTGGGGTCGGTCAGTCCTCCTCGTCGACCGGTGGCGGGGCCGCGGCGGCCAGGAGCGTGGAGGAGCGGACGTTGTCGACGGCGACGTCGATCTCGAGGTCGTCGGGGGTGAGCAGGGTCAGCCGGGGCCCGTCGGCGGTGGCCCGCACCGCGATCCCGATCCCGGTGACGACCTCACCGGTGTCGGTGAGCGCCTCGACCTGGGTGCCGACCATCTGGTGGGCGGCCGTCGTCTTGGCCCACACCTGCGCCGAGGCCTGGGTGGTGACCAGGGACTGCAGGGCCTCCACGGTGGCCAGCTGGGCGGACTGGGCGATGAACTCGGTCCCGTCCATCGGCTCCATCGGGTTCTGGAACCGCATCTGGGCCACCAGCAGCTTCAGGAACATGTCGGAGTCGGCCTGGGTCTGCGCGGCCGCCTCCTGGGCGCGGGTCGAGGGGAACGGTGAGGTCGCGCTCACCGCGGCGATGTCAGGCACTGGGTGCTCCTTGGTCTGTCGCGGGGTCACAGCCACACATCGCCGGTGCCGGCGTGCTGCCGGGGTGCCGGGGTGGGGGCCGGGTCGGGGGTCGTGGTGGCTGGGCGGCCGGGCTGGCGCCGGTGACCGGGCGTGCCGGGGTGATCGTCCGCGGTGTCCCCGGTGGCGCCACCACCGCCTGCGGGCCGGTCGCTGGCCCGGTCGTTGGTCTGCACGTCCCAGCCGGTGAGGACCAGGCCGGCCTGGTCCAGCTGGGCCCGCACCGCCCGCTCGACGTCGACCAGGGCGGCGTGGGCGTGGGCGGCGGCCCGGACCTGCACGGCCAGCCCGTCGTCGGTGCGGGTCAGGGTCAGGTGGACCGTGCCGAGGTCGGCCGGGTCGAGGCGGATGACCAGGCGGTGGGTGTTGGCGTGCACTGCGGAGACCACGTGGGCAGGCAGGGCGGGGATGCTCACCGGCGCAGCGGGGGCCAGGGTGGTCCCGGCCCGGGTGGGCTGCCCGGCCGGTGCGGCCTGGGTGGCCGGGCCGGCGGCCGGCTGCTCCGGTCCTTCCTGTGCTGTGCCGGGCTGGACGGTGGCCGGTTCGGGCTGGGTGCTCACGGACGGGTCGGTCTCGGCCGGAGGTTCGGGCTGGGTGCTCACGGACGGGTCGGTCTCCCCCACGGGTTCCGGGGCCGCCTGGGCTGCGGCGGGCTGTGCCGGGGCGGGCGCGGCCAGCGCGGCGGGGCGCAGCACCGGCTCCACGGTGGGGGCCTCCGCGGTGGGCGTGGCGGGCTGGGCTGGCCCGGCCTGCGGCTGTGACGGGGAGCGCGGTTGTCCCGTTGCCGTGCTGGCCGTCTCGACGGCGGGTGCGGTGGGGGTGGCCGGGGTCACCGGGGTGGTCTGAGGCCCGCCGCCGGGTGCGGGGGCGTGCTGCGCGTCGAGCTCGGCGCCCGGGGCGGGGAGGGCGGCAGGCTGGGTGGTCGCCGGCGGTGGCGCACCTGCACCGGCCGGCAGATCTGGCGGTCCGAATGGGTCCGGCTGGGCGCCGACGTCCGGGCCGGGTTGCGCCGGGATCTGCGGGGCGGGTGTCCCCTGCGGGGTGGGTGCCTGGCCGGTGAGGGTGGCGAGCAGGTCGGCGAAGGAACCGGCGGGGGTGTCCTCGCCAGCAGCGGCGGGCTTGCGGGCGGCACCGGCCGGCGCGGTGGTGAGCAGCATCAGCGGGTTCACAGCTCAGGCCCCTTTCACCTTGCGGTACAGGTCGCTCACCCTGGCCACGTACGCCTGTGTCTCGGGGTAGCCGGGGACCCCGCCGGCGCGGGCGACCGCGCTCGGGCCGGCGTTGTATGCGGCGGCCATCAGCTCGACGGAGCCGAACGCGCGCAGCTGCGCCGCGGCGTACCGGGCGGTCCCGTCGATGTTCTGCGCCGGGTCGTGGGGGTTGACCCCCAAGGAGGCGGCGGTGGCCGGCATCAGCTGGCCCAGCCCGATGGCGCCGGCGGGGGAGACTGCGTGGGCGTTGAATCCGGACTCGGCCCAGATCAGCGCCGCGGTCAGCGCCGGGTCGATCCCGTGCCGGGCCGAGGCGGCCTGGATGTCAGCCAGGTAGGGGGTTGCGGCGGGGGGTAGCCGGGACTGCCACCCTTGCCCCTGCCCGGTGGTGGCGTGGGCGGGGGTGACCCGGCGGGCGGAGACGATCGAGTCCCAGTCCACGTTGTTGATCACGACCCCACCGGAGCGGGTGGCCTCGATGACCTTCCCCTCCCCCAGGTACAGGGCGACGTGACCGACCGGCAGGCCGCGGGAGGAGGAGAACAGCAGGTCCCCGGGGCGCAGCTGGGCGGGGTCGACCGGGACCGGGGTGCCGGCGTTCACCTGCTGGTAGGACGCCCGGGGCAGTTCCACCCCGGCCTGGGCGTAGGCCCACTTGACCAGTCCGGAGCAGTCGAAGGAGGTGGACGGGTCTTCTCCGCCCCAGGTGTACGACTTGCCGAGCATGGTCTTGGCGGCCCCGATCGCCACGCTGGCGGGGTCGTGCCCGGACGGGGCGGCCGGCGCGTGGGCCACCGCCGCGGTCGCGGCGGCCGGGGAGACCGGGGGCAGGTCCAGGCCGGGTGGGCGGACCGTCGCGGCCGGCGGCAGGGCCGGGTCGTGGGTGACCGGCAGGGCGGTGGCCTGTGCGGTCTGGGTGCCGAGGGACTGACCGGCGGAGGTGAGCGCGGCGGTGAACGTGCGGCTCGTGGTGAACCCGGTGGGGGTGAACCTGGCGTGGAGGGACTCGATGCGGTGCAGCGCCTGCTGCATCCCGGCCGGGACGGTCGGGGCGATCACGCGGTGGCCTTCTGGGCGCGGCGGCGCAGGAACGCCCCGGCGGTGGTGACCTCGGCGATCGCGGCCTCGGTCGCTTTCGCCTGCGCGGCGGTGATCGCGTCGGTGGTCGACTCGACGAGCCGGTCGACGGCGGCCAGCAGCATGGACCGGTCGGCCAGGGCGGCGCGGGCTGCCTGACGGGTGTGCTCGGCCGCAGCGGCGAGCTGGTCGGCGTGTGCGGCGGTGGTGACCTCGGCGGTCGCGGCAGCCTGGGAGGCGAGGAAGACGTGCAGCTCGCCGGAGCGGGCCTTGGCCGCGGCGGCCCGGGCCCGGGCGCGCCGGGCGTGTTCGGCGGCCTCTCGTGCCTCCTGGGCGGCCCGTTCGGCCTCGGCCTGTGCGGCCCGTTCGGCCAGTGCCAGTGCCTTGCGGGTGTTGACCAGCCTGGTCAGCCGGGTCGTGGTCAAGGGCGAGTCTCCTCCGTGGACGGTTCCGGTGACCCCGCCGGGGCGTGGGGCACCCGCGGGGATGGTCCGTGGTCAGTTCAGCGCCGCAGCCAGCTGCCCCCACGCGGTGGTCGCCGGGACCACCTCGTGGACGTCCTGGCGCAGGAAGTCCCGCAACGCCGGTGCCTTGGCGAGGGCCTCGTCGAGCTCGGGGTTGGCCCCGGGCTTGTACGCCCCGACCGCGACCAGGTCCTTGCCGTCCTCGGCGGCTGCCAGCAGCGCCCGGGCCTTGGCGGCCAGGGCCTGGTTGCCGGCGGGCAGGATCTTGCCGGCCAGGCGGGAGGCTGAGGCGAGGACGTCGACGGTCGGGTAGTGCCCGGCCGCGGCCAGGCGGCGGGACAGGACGATGTGCCCGTCGAGGATGGACCGGGCCGAGTCGGCGATCGGGTCGTTCATGTCGTCCCCTTCGACCAGGACCGTGTACAGGGCGGTGATCGTCCCGGTCGGCCCGGGCCCGGTGCGTTCCAGCAGCTGCGGAAGGGCGGTGAACACGCTGGGGGTGTACCCGCGGGACACCGGGGGTTCCCCGGCGGCCAGGCCGATCTCCCGGGCGGCCATCGCGAACCGGGTCAGGGAGTCCATGAGCAGCAGCACCGACTTGCCCTGGTCGCGGAACCACTCGGCGACACGGGTGGCGGTGTGCGCGGCTTTCAGGCGCATCAGCGGCGGCTCGTCGGAGGTGGCGACGACGGTGACCGCGCGGGCGGCGCCGCCGGGGCCCAGGTCGTCCTCGAGGAACTCGCGGACCTCACGGCCGCGTTCGCCGATCAGGGCCAGGACGACCACGTCAGCTTCGGCGCCGCGGGCGAGCATTCCCAGCAGGGTGGACTTGCCGACACCGGACCCGGCGAAGATCCCGACCCGCTGCCCGGTCGCGCACGTCAGCAGGGTGTCGACGACCTTGACCCCCAACGGCATCGGGGCGGTGATCCGTTGCCGGGCCAGCGCCGGCGGTGGGGTGTTCGCGACCTCCACCGGTTCCCCGGTCAGCGGCGGCCCGTCGTCCAGGGGGCGGCCGAGGGCGTCGACGACCCGGCCGATAAGGTCCGGGCCGCAGGTGACCCGCAGCGGCGCACCGGCGGGGTGGACCGGGGTGCCGGTGACCGCCCCGTCCAACGGTGCCAGCGGGGCCAGGACGGCTTCCTTGCCGGACAGGGCGACCACCTCGGCCGGGACGGGGTTGCCGGGGATGTGCACGGTGACCAGGTCACCGACGGCGGCGCGCAGCCCGACCGCGGTCGCCTCCAGGCCCAGGACCCTGCGGACCTGCCCGGACACCGGGTGCGGGGCCAGGCCGGACAGGGCCCGGGCCACCTGGCCGGGTGGCAGGGCCGGGGTGAACGTGCTCACGCGCCCTGCTCCGGGTCGCCGGCGCTCACGCCGAGATTCTGCGCGGCACGGGTCAGGGCGGCGGCGACCGAGACGCGACACATGCCCTCGTCGGCGGTGCGGACCAGCACCTCCCCGGCCTCCAGGCCGGGTTCGGTCACCACCTGGACCTGGTGGGTGGCCACGCCCTGGGCCCAGGAGGTGTAGGCGGCCAGGGCGTCGGGGTGGACCGCGACCTGGACCTGGGACCCTTCGGCCAGGCCGGTGACGACCTCGGTGAGGGCGGCGGACCAGCAGGCCGGGTCGTGGGCCAGTTCGCGGCGCAGCACCCACCGGGCCAGCTCCAGGGCGGCCTGGATGGTGGTGGCGGCGTCCAGGGCAAGGGACTGGCGGACCGCGGCCCGGGTGCTCTCCTGGGCGGCCGCGAGCGCGGCGGTCACGGCCTCCAGCGCCGCGGCCGCGCGGGCGCCGCCTTCGGCCAGGCCGTCGGCTTTCCCGGCGGCGTACCCTTCGGCACGGGCGGCGGCCAGGGCCGCGTCGAGCTCGGCCTGGGCGCGGGAGTCCGCCTCGGCGGTGCGGGTGTGCAGCCTGTCGTCGATGGAGGCGGCCGGGTCGGTGTCGAAGTCCGGCAGCAGCGCGGCCAACGGCAGGGCGTTCACCGGTCCTCCTCTCCCTCGTCGTCGCCGAGGTCGATGACGATCTTGCCGTCGGCCTCCAAGGTCAGGGCGGTGGCGACGATCTCGGCGCGGGCGGCCTTGACGTCGGAGGCGCGGACCGCCTGGGCCAGGTCGACCTCCTCACGGACCACCACCGCGGCACGTTCGGTGATGTGCTCGAACACCGTGGCCGACACCTCCGGGGGCGCGTCGAACAGGGCGACGGCCAGGGTGGAGGGGGCGACCTGGGACAGGACGGTCTGCAACGCCTGGCGGGGCAGGTCGAGCACGTCGGTGAAGGTGAACAGGGCCTCGCGGATACGCCCGGCCAGGGCCGGGTCCGTCTCGGCAAGGTGGCCCAGCACCGCTTCGCGGGTGGCCCGGGAGGCCAGGGTGAGGACCTCGGTGAGCCGGGCGGTGCCGTCCAGGGTCAGCCGGGCCTGCGTGGTGGTGCGGCCCACCTGCTCGTACACGGCGGTGTCGATCTGGCGGACGGTGTCCTCGGCCAGGCCGCGCAGCCCGCCCAGGGCCCGGGCGACCTCGACCTGCTTGCCCTTGGACAGCCGCTTGAGCAGGTCGGCGGCCTGCTCGGGGGCGGCGTGGGACAGGGTGACCGCTGCGGCGGTCGCGGACTCCTCCTCCAGCACGCGGGCCAGGACGGCCGGTTCGGCGCCGGGCAGCCAGGCGAACGGCGCCGGGCGGGTCAGGTCCTCCAGCATCGAGGCGGCCGCTTCGGGGCCGAGAGCTGTGGTGAGGGTCTCCGACACCCACCCGGGGGTGGCGGGTGTGAGCGCGGACAGCTGGCCCATCTTGTCGGCGAGCTCGGCCAGGCTGGCGCGGACCTCGTCCTGGCCGACCGCGCCCAGGGCCATCACCGCGCCCATGAGCTCGGTGACCTCTTCCGGCTCCATCTCCGCCAGGACCTTGGCGGCGGCCTCCTTGCCCAGGGACAGCAGGGCGACCGCGGCACGGCGCAGCCCCGGCCGGTCCAGGGCCGGCGTGGTCGCGGTACTCACTTGCCGCTCCCGACCCGGTCGCTGGCCATCAGGCCGCGGATCGCGTTGGCGGCGTCCCCGGGACGTTCGGTGACCCGGGAGCGCAGCTGGGCGGCCTCGTCGGCCCGGTCCGGCACCTGCAGCTGCGGGTGGACCGCGGTCGGGTCGGGGTCGGGGTCGTGCGGCAGCGTCAGGGGCAGGGCGGCGGTGGCGGCGGCCAGGTCCTCCTGGCTGATCGGGGTGCGCCGGCCCCGGAACAGGAACACGGCCAGGACGATGACGCCCAGCAGCAGCGGGATGCCGATGGCGGCGGCCACGATCATCTTGGACCGGGCCTCCTCCTCGGCCTTGGCGGCCGCGGCAGCGGCGGTCTGCTCGGCGGCGGCCTGCGCGGAGGTGTCGAACGGGGCGTAGTCGACCACGATCGCATCACCGCGCTCGGTGTCCAGGCCGACGGCGTTGGCGACCAGGGCCTGCACCTGCTCGGCGCTGAGGGCCTGCGCGGCGGAGGTGTCCAGCAGCACCGAGACGGTCAGCCGCTGCACCTTCCCCGGCGCCTCGATCTCCTGGCTGATCGTCTTGGTGTTGTTCAGCGACGCCGACTCACTCGTCTTGGTGTACTCCTGGGTCTCGCTGGCCTCCTGCGGCTCGTCGTTGGCGCCGGGCTCGGTGGTCAGGGTCCCGCCGGGGGTCCGGGCCTCGCCGCGGTACTGCTCGGAGGAGGAGGCTGTCTCCTTGGCGGCGGACCGGTCCGGGTCGTACTCCTCGGTGGCGCGGGAACGCTGGGTGAAGTCCATGTCGGCGCTGACCCGGACCACGGCCCGGCCGGGCCCGGTGACCGGGGACAGCATGGTGACCGCCTGCTGCTCCAGCTTGGTCTCGTAGTCGGCCTGGGCCTTGCGCTGCTCGGTGGACCCCGCCCCGGTGCCCGAGCCGGGGCTGGTCAGCTGCCGGCCGGTGGAGTCGGTCACGGTCACGTTCGCCGGGTCGAGGTTCGGCACCGAGGAGGAGACCAGGTTGACCACCGCGGCCACGTTCTCGTCGGTGACCATCCGGCTGGTGGTCAGCAGCACCGCGGCCCGGGCGGGGGTCTCGGCGTCGGTGAACAGCCGCTCCTCCGGCAGGACGATCTGGACCCGGGCGGCGCTGACCCCGTCGATGGCGGTCAGGGTGCGGGACAGCTCCCCTTCCAGGGCCCGCTGGTAGTTGATCTGCTGGGTGAAGGAGTCGGTGGTGATCGACTGGGAGTCCATCAGCTCATACCCGACCGTCCCGGTCGCGGGGAGGTTGGCCGCCGCCAGGGAGATCCGGGTGGTGTCGACCTGCTCGGCGGGGACCTTGACCGTGGACCCGCCGGCTTCCAGCTGGTAGGGCACCCCGTCAGCTTCCAGCTGGGAGGTGACCGCGGCGGCGGAGGAGGCGTCCAGCCCGGTGAACAGGACCGCGTACGTAGGCGCCATCGCCCACGACGCCAGCGCGACCGTGCCGCCGACCACGAGTGTGAGCAGCAGCCCGGCGGTGACGAGCTGTCGGGTGGTGAAGCGACGGAACCAGCCCAGGGCCTGTCGTGAGACGGCGGGGGAACTCATGGGCGATCCTTTCCGGGGGCGCGGTCAGCGCCGGGGTTGGTGCGGGGCAGCCCGGGGCACGGTGCGGGCCGGTGGTGGTGAGGCAATCAGGGCTCCGGCACACCCGGGGTCACAGCTGCATCCGCATGACCTCGGTGAACGCCTCCAGGGCCCGGTTGCGGTAGGCGGTGGTCATCTGGACCGCCAGGTTCGCCTCGGCGGCGGCCAGGGTGAAGTCGTGCACGTTCTCCAGCTGCCCGGTCGCCAGCGCCAGGGCGAGGGTGTCCGCCTTCTGCTCGGCGGCAGCGACCCGGTCCAGCGCCTGGGCGAACGAGGGGCCCGCCACCCCGCCGGGCCGGGTGGCCGGGGCGGTGCCGGTGGCGCCGCTGGCCGGGCCGGCCCCGGGGAGGGTGAGGTGCTCGGAGTCGGGAAGGTTACCGATACCGGCCGGGCCGGTCAGCGCGGCCAACGGGTTGACGGGGTTCACCTGCCGGCTCCGATCTGCAGGGCCGACTGGTAGGTCGCCACCCCGGCCTTGTGCACGTTCAGGTTCACCTGGAACAGCCGTTGGGCCATCAGCAGGTTCGTCATCTCGGTGGCCAGGTCGACCACGGGGCGGGTGAGGTACCCGTCTGCGTCGGCCAGGGGGTGGCCGGGGTCGTACACCCGGTCCGGGGCGGCAGCGTCTTCGGTCGTCTGCTGCACGGCCACGCCACCGTCGTACTGCGGGGCGACGATCAGCTGCTTGGCCCGGTACGGCTCCACCCCGGGGGCGCGGACGGTGTTCAGGTTGGCGATGTTGTCCGAGGTCGCGGCCAGCCAGGTGTTGGCGACGTTCACCCCTGAGGCGGCGACGTCCAGGACACCGAACGGCCCGCTCACCGGGCCAGCCCCTCGGCCAGGATCCGGTGACGGAAGGAGTGGATCGCCACCAGGGAGTCGTAGGCCAGCTGGGCCTTGTCCAGCGCCATCGTCTCGGCGGCCACGTCCACGGTGTTCCCTTCGGAGTTCGCCGGGCCGGGCGCGGTCACGGTGGCGATCTGCATCCCGTCGGGGCGGCCGGTGTCGGCCAGGGACGCGGCCAGGGACTCCTCGAACACCACCTTGCGGGCGATGAAGTGCGGGGTGGCCGAGTTCGCCAGGTTGTCGGCGTGAACCGCCTGCCGGGCGGCCACACCGTCCAGGGCGGCCGCCGCGGTCGCAGCGACCGGGTCGACCAGGGGGCCGAAGCTCAAGAGGCTCTCCTCCTGTGGGGTGTCCAACCAGCCACCAGGGGGTGGCTGCGCCCGGGGACGGTTCCGGCACTGTCCCCTGACGCAACCTGCTCACCGGCCCACGGCGCCCCCTGCGGCGCTTTCACCGTTGGCGGGGCTGGCCGATAGGGACCGTGACCGACGAGAGGAACCCCCGCGTGGAGACCCTGAACGAGCTCATCGCGCACCTGACCCGGCAGAAGCTGCTGCTGGAGCGGATGCTGTACCGCGCGGTGACCGTCCGTGCCATGGTCCTGGGCGGTCACGCCCGGTTCCTGGCGTGGGCCGCTGAGGACCTGGACCGGGCGCAGGAGAAGGTCGCCGCCGCCGAGGTGCGCCGCGACGCCCTGTACACCCAGCTGCGGGGCCTGTACGACCTGCCCGAGGAGTTCAGCTTCGACGCCCTCCTGCTGCTGACGTCCGAGCCGATGACGACCTTGCTGGCCACCACCCGTTCGGAGATGGCTGCGGTCGTGTCCGAGCTGCGCTCCACCCTGGAGGTCATCAGCGAGCAGGCGCACGCCGGCCAGGTCACCGCCGAGCAGGCCCTGGCCCGGCTGCAGGGGGTCGACCTGAGCGAGGTCGTCGACACCGGCCAGGCCCGCGCCCACATCGACACCCGCCTGTGAGCACCACCCGCCCCTTCCCTGTCTCGACCTTGAGGAGCCCTGGACCGTGATCGACGCCCTGCGCATCGGCGCCTCCGGCCTGTCGGCCGCCCAGCGTGGTGTCGACGTCGCCGCTCACAACACCGCGAACGCGGCCACCCCCGGGTACACCCGCACCCGGGTCGAGCTGCTGGCCGCCACCCCCTCCCGGGGCGTGCACGGCATGGCCGGCACCGGGGTGCAGGTCGGCGCCCTCACCCGGCTGCGGGACGCGCCCGCCGACTCGGCCTACCGGGCCAGCGCCGCCAAGGCCGGCGCCGGCGCCGCAGCCGCCGAGCTCCTCACCCGGGTGCAGGACCTCCTGGGCCCGATCGACTCCGGGCTGCCCGCCGCCCTCACCTCCCTGTACGACGCCGCGGCGACCCTGGCGCTGCGCCCGAACGACCCTGCCGCCCGGGAAGGGTTCCTCGGCGCCGCCGGCGCCCTGGCCCGCTCGTTTTCCGACCTGGCCCGCGGGATCGACGCGATCGGCCCGGACGTCGCCGGCAAGGCCACCGACCTGGTCGCCCGCACCAACACCCTCACCGCGCACGTGGCCGCCCTCAACGTTGAGATCGCCGAGGCGACCACCCGCGGGGAGGTTCCCGCCGACCTGCTCGACGCCCGCGACCGCGCCCTGGACGAGCTGTCCCAGATCGCCGGCGCCCGTGTCGGCACCCCTGACGCCCAGGGGCGGGTGGCCGTCTACGTCGGCTCCCAGCCGGTGGTTCGGGACGGGGCCTCCTACCCGCTGGTCGCCGGCGGCACCCCGGGGGCGTTGACGATCGGGTTCGCCGACGGCCAGGTCGCCCAGGTCGGAGGCGGGTCCCTCGGCGGGCTGCTGGACGCCCAGGCCAAGCTCGCCGGCATCCGCTCCGGGCTGGACGAGCTGGCCACCGGCATCGCCGAGCAGTTCAACGAGGTCCACACCGCCGGGTTCGACCTGGACGGCAACCCCGGGCAGGCGCTGTTCACCGGCACCAGCGCCGCCACCCTCGTGGTCAACCCGGGCCTGGACGCCCGCGGGGTCGCGGCCTCGGCAAGCGGCGCCCCGAACGACGGGAACAACGCCCTGGCCCTGTCGGCGCTGCGGGACGCCCAGGCAGCCGACGGGACCACCGCCGCCGGCCGGCTGGGTGCCTGGGTCGCCTCGATCGGTTTGACCGTCTCCGACGCCAAGCTGCAGGCCAAGACGGCTGCCGACGTCACCGGTTCCCTGGAGGCGGCCCGCACCTCGCTGCACGCCGTCAGTGTCGATGAGGAGATGGTCGACATGATCCGGTTCCAGCGGGCCTACCAGGCCGCCGCCCGGGTGGTCACCGTCGCCGACCAGATGCTTGAGCACCTGATCAACCGGATGGGAGTCTGACCATGCGCGTGACCAACATCGGCACCTCCACCGCCCACCTGGCCGCGTTGCAGGCCTCCGGCGCCCGGGTCATGGAGGCCTCGATGGCCCTGTCGACCGGCCGGAAGATCCGCACCGTCGCCGACTCCCCCACCGACACCGCCACCGTGCTGCGGTACAACGCGCACTCGGCGGCCCTGGCCACCTACGAGAAGGCCGGGCAGGACGCCAAGACGTGGCTGGATGTCACCGACACCACGCTGCAGTCGATCTCCACCGCGGTCCTGTCGGCGATCTCCACCACCCAGTCCGCCACGTCCCCGGCGATGGACTCCACCTCGCGGGAGGCGCTGGCCGGGCAGCTGGACTCCCTGCGCGAGCACCTGTTCTCCCTGGCGAACACCAAGAACCAGGGCCGGTCGATCTTCGGCGGGTTCGCCGACGAGGCGGTCGCGAAGAACCCGGACGGGTCGGTGTCGTTCACCGGTGACGGGGGCGCGGTCAGCCGGCAGGTGTCGGCGTCGATGCAGGTCCAGGTGAACACCGACGGGGCCGAGGTGTTCGGGTTCGCCGGCGACCAGGACGTGTTCGCCGTGCTCGAGGAGGCTGCCGCGGCCATCCGCGCCGGTGACGCCGAGGCGATCAACGCCTCCCTGGGCAAGCTGAACGCCGCGCACGAGAACGTCCTGACCGGGCTGGAGAAGGTCGGTAACGCCGGGGTCGCGGTCAACGACGCCCTGGCCGCGGCAGCGGCGCAGAAGCTCACCCTGACCACTGCCAAGTCCGCCCTGGTCGACACCGACATCGCCCAGGCCACGATCGACGCCCAACTGGCCGCCCTGGGCCACCAGGCGGTCCTGGCCGCGGTGTCGCAGTCGATGATGCCCTCACTGGCCGACTACCTGCGGTGACGTCCTCACCCGCGGGCCTGTTCACCGCGGCGGCGTGCCTGGTTCCGCTGGTCCTGGGCGCTGGGGTGTCGTTGGGGGTCGTGACCGCCCTGGTTGGTGTGGTCGTGGTCTTGCTGGGCCAGAGCCTCCACGGCGCCCGGGCCGGACAGGACCCTGACCCCGGGGCCTGGTCCTCCGGTGACGGGCGCGCGAGCGCGGACAGGTAGGCGCCCAGCACCCCCCGCCCGCCCTGTCCTTCCCCTTCCCGGACGGTGGCCCGTCGGGTGCATGTGTGGGGCGCGCACCTCCTGCACGAGCGAGGTGACAGCGGCACGGGTCTGCTCCACCGGGTACCGGTACATCCACCTTTCGGCGGCCAGCACGCCCCCTCATGTACCGGACTGGGGCGGCGGCCCGCTCGGTCGGGGAGGACATGCCTCCGCAGCCCAGGGGGGCAGGCAGCGGTCGCGTTGTTCCGGGCCGGGGCGGGTTTGCCCGCCCGCGGTGGGCGCGGACGGTCCCGGCGTAGACCGACCAACCCAGTCACCCGCGCACAGGAGCGCCACCATGACCCTGACCACCACCGCGCCGCCCACCACCACGACCGCCTGGCGAGCTCACACGTG